>ERZ650308.916-NODE-916-length-15791-cov-16.496251_pt1 | contig 15791 bp, 13 predicted proteins | sample MGYA00376244_ERZ650308 | MGnify/ENA primary metagenome ERZ650308 (study PRJEB26733, sample SAMN07839295) | wastewater metagenome | biome: small river; feature: stream; material: water | place: USA: North Carolina | collected 2016-04-26 ...
TGCTAAAGAAGCACAAGGATTGTTAGAAATGCGCATTTCTAAAATGGAAGAAGTAGTATCCAATGCGCGTTTAATTGACGAATCACAATTGGATTTATCTAAGGCATTAGTGTTATCTACTGTGAAGATCAAAAACCAATCCAATGGTATGGAAATGACTTACACTTTAGTCGCTGAAAGTGAAGCCGATTTAAAAACCGGAAAAATATCAGTTACCTCTCCTATTGGAAAAGGTTTGTTAGGAAAATCTGTTGGTGAAGTCGCTGAAATCAACGTGCCTAATGGCATATTAAAATTTGAAGTACTCGAAATTTCTAGAGATTAATACCATGGCTAGTATTTTCACTAAAATAGTAAACGGGGAAATTCCGTGTTATAAAATCGCAGAAGACGAAAATTTTTTAGCTTTTTTAGATGTAAATCCAAATGCAATAGGGCACACCCTTTGTATTCCAAAACAGGAAATCAATAAGATTTTCGATATGGACGAAGCACACTATTTGGGCTTGATGAAATTTTCTAGAACAGTTGCTAAGGCCGTCGAAAAATCGGTAGCATGCAAGCGAATTGGAGTCGCAGTTGTAGGTTTAGAAGTGCCCCATGTTCATGTACATTTGATTCCACTTCACGATATGGATGACATGCGTTTTCAACGAAAAACAAGCTTAACTCCACAAGAGTTTCAAGAATTAGCTCAAAAAATCGCAACGAATTTATAAAAATCAAATACCACAAATTTTAAAGTTTGTGGTTTTTTTATATGAAAAAAATCCTTTTCTATTTAACACTATCCCTCTTGTGTAGTGAAAATTTCGCCCAACCTTTGGTCAATGAGACGGATGTTTTAAGAGGCAGTTTAAATGAAAACAGAGATTGGTTTGATATAAAAAGATATGTGATTGACGTAACACCCAATTATGAAACCAAATCGATTGTGGGTGTAGTGAGCTGGAAAGCAATGGCAGTAAAGCCTTCAAAACAAATTCAAATAGATTTACAAGCACCATTGATTATAGATAGTATTTTGTTATGGTCAAATTTGAAAGATAGTTTGAGCCCTGTTCGTTTATCCTTTACAAGATCCAATAACATTGCCCTTGCACAAATTGAAAAACAAATTGCCAAAGGACAGCAATTTGGTATCACTATATTTTACCATGGCGTTCCTAAGGAAGCGATCAGACCACCTTGGGATGGTGGATGGATTTGGAAGAAAGATGCGAATGGTCAACCTTGGATGTCAGTGGCTTGTCAAGGCTTGGGTGCTTCTGTTTGGTATCCTTGTAAAGATCATCAATCCGATGAACCAGAAGAAGGCGCTTCATTGACGATACAAGTACCTAAGGATAAAAACCTAATTGCCATTGGCAATGGCAGACCAGCCATTGAACAAAACACAGTTCAAATTGGCAACACCAATCGATTCACTTGGCAGGTGCGCAATCCTATTAACAACTATAATATCATTCCCTATATTGGTGATTATGTTGGTTGGAAAGAAACCTATAAAGGATTAAAAGGAAATTTGGATATTCATTATTGGGCGCTCAGATCCGATTCGGCAAAAGCTGCTGAACAATTTAAGCAAGTACCTAAAATGTTGGAAGCATTTGAATATTGGTTTGGCCCTTATCCATTTTACGAAGACGGATACCAATTGGTTCAGAGTCCACACTTAGGAATGGAACACCAATCTGCAGTTGCTTATGGTAATCAATTTAAAAATGGCTACCTAGGTAGAGATTTATCTGGCTCTGGTTGGGGACTAAAATGGGATTTTATCATTGTACACGAAAGTGGCCATGAGTGGTTTGCTAATAATATCACCACCAAAGATATTGCTGATATGTGGGTGCACGAAGGGTTCACCAATTATTCAGAAACCTTATTCACAGAATATTTTTACGGCAAAAAAGCGGGCAATGAATACAATTATGGCATCCGTAGAAATATCAAAAACGATATCCCTATCATTGGACAATACGGAGTGAATCAAGAAGGTAGTGGCGATATGTATCCAAAAGGATCTTCATTATTGCATACCATACGTCATGCCATCAATAATGACAGTTTATTTAGAAGTATATTAACTGGATTGAATACGCAATTCTATCATCAAACAGTGACTACTGAACAAGTTGAAAACTATATCTCCCTTCGCGCTAATTTTGGCTTTCAAAAAGTATTTGATCAATATTTAAGAACCATTCAAATACCTGTTTTGAGTTATCACTATAATGAAAAAGAAAAAATATTTACCTACGAATGGAAGGATTGTGTAACAGGATTTAACCTCCCTTTACACTTTAGTTATTTAGGTAAAAATTATAGCTTCATGCCAATGGACTATCAGCCTCAACAACGCTTGATTCAAGAACCGAATTTTAATTTACAAGATTTTGTGAAAACGATTGAAAGTCTATACTACATTAAGTTAGCGCAGGTGAACTAGTTTTTCAACACCCTACCTAAACTGTATAAACGTTTTTGCCAATAAGGTTCAGACAAATCACTAATGGTAACGCCTTGGCTAGTAGAAGCGTGTGCGAATTTATTGTTGGTCATATAAATACCTACATGAGAAATAGATCGACTGCCATCTGTTTTAAAGAAAATTAAATCTCCTTCTTTTAAATCAGACCAATCAATCTTTTCACTTTGTTCATATTGTTCTGCTGCAGTCCTTTTAAGATTGGTATGGTAGATAGCATTCATGACATCTAAAGTAAAGTAGGAACAATCCACCCCCCTTTTACTTGATCCCCCTAAAGCATAAGGCGTTCCCCACCATTCATCTATTTTTTGCAGCAAAGGAATATTGTTAATTTCTTCCACCGCAATGTCCATTTGAATAGAATACTTTAGTTGCAACCAATTGGCTTTCTCCACATCGGTTAAATTATCTGGCATTCTATCTGCACGTTCTGTTTTAGCTAAAACTGGTTCTGCTTCTAAAGCATCGGAAGCTTTTTTAAGGTAGACCCTTCCCGGCTTAACTGAAATATTATCTAAAAATTCAATGGTTTCGTTGTCTGATTCTGGAATTGCAGCAATGGCTGGAAGGTTTCTTTTAGGCTTCAGCTTAACCTCTGTGGCTTTTGCTTTGATTGACTGACTTAACTTAGACACAGTATTACAGCTTGTCAAAGTCATGGTCAGTAGGATTAGCCCCAAAATTGATAAAGTCCCTTTTTGCATCAACGGCAAGATAAGCCAAGAACCTTAAAATTGGTTCAAATTGAATTATTTTAACCCTTTTTTGTGGAAAATTAAGACCGTCTAAGCCCCCCTTTTTTACGATATTTGTGCCTTATCCCGATATCCAAAATGCCCAAATTTTCACATTTACACGTTCATACTCAATATTCTTTACTAGATGGTGCTGCCTCCATAGACGGTTTATACAAAAAAGCCATCAAAGACGAGATGCCTGCACTCGCCATTACCGATCACGGTAACATGTTTGGGGCGTTTAATTTCGTGAGTCAGGCGTGGAAGAATACCAAAGTAGTTGGTAAGGATGCGAACGGGAAAGATATACTAGCACCGACCGTAAAACCAATTGTGGGTTGTGAATTTTATGTGGTGAAAGATAGACACATTAAACAATTTACAAAGGAACATAAAGATGATCGTTTTCACCAAGTATTGTTAGCTAAGAACGCAGTAGGCTATCAAAATTTGATCAAGTTAACTTCTTTAGGCTATATCGAAGGGATGTATAGTAAATATCCAAGAATTGATAAAGAACTCATTGAAAAATACCATGAGGGTATCATTGCCACCACCTGTTGTATTGGTGCGCATGTGCCTCAAGCCATTTTAAGAGACGGAGAAGAAGCAGCAGAAAAAGAATTTAAATGGTGGTTGGATTTATTTGGTGAAGATTATTATATCGAAATTCAAAGACATCGAATTCCCGAACAAGAAATCATTAACAATACCCTACTTAAGTTTTCTAAAAAACATAAAGTAGATGTAATTGCTACCAATGATAGTCATTATATCAATGAAGATGATGCCAATGCGCATGATATCTTATTATGTATCAATACAGGAGAAAAACAATCCACTCCAGGATTTGATGATTTTGTGAATGATGAGCTTCAAGTTAAAAACAGAAGATTCAAATTCCCCAATAACGAATTTTATTTCAAGACCCAATCCGAAATGATTGAGTTGTTCAGCGACATCCCAGAATCAATTGACAATACCAATGCGATTGTAGATAAGGTAGAAGTATTGAATTTAAAAAAAGACATCCTCCTACCCGCTTTCCCAATTCCAAAAAGTTTTCAGATTCACAAAGATGCGAATATGAATCAGTGGGAATTCTTAAAACACATTACTTGGGAGGGTGCGCACAAAAGGTATGATGCCATTACCGCAGAAATTCAGGAAAGAATAGATTTTGAATTGTTCACCATTCAGACGATGGGATTTGCTGGATACTTTTTAATTGTGAGTGATTTTATTAAAGCCGGTCGTGAAATGGATGTGTTTGTGGGCCCAGGACGTGGATCTGCAGCAGGTTCGGTGGTGGCCTACTGTATTGGTATCACCAATATTGACCCCATTAAATACCAATTACTTTTTGAGCGTTTCTTAAATCCAGATCGTAAGAGCATGCCCGATATTGATACGGACTTTGATGATGAAGGCCGTCAGAAAGTAATTGATTATGTGGTAGAAAAATATGGTAAGGAACAGGTGGCACAAATTATTACTTATGGTACGATGGCGGCAAAAAGTAGTATCAAGGATGTGGCACGTGTAATGGATTTACCTTTATCTGAATCAAACTTATTGGCAAAGCTTGTTCCAGACAAACCAGGAACTGAATTGAATCGTTGCTTACACGCACCTATTACAGTTAAAGAAGGTGAAAAATCTTTAGCAGAAAAAGAAGGATACCAATCGGATGATATTGACAATATTAAAAAGCTTAGGGAGATCTATGCTGGTAATGACTTAAGGGCCGCCGTATTGCATGAAGCAGAACGTTTAGAAGGATCTATTCGTAACACTGGTATTCACGCTGCCGGAATTATCATCGCCCCGAGTGATTTAACAGAGATCATGCCAGTCGCTACTGCCAAGGATTCAACTTTATGGGTCACACAAATTGAAGGATCTGTGATTGAAGAAGCGGGTGTAATTAAAATGGACTTCTTGGGTTTAAAGACCCTCTCCATTTTGAAAACTGCTTTGCAATTAATCAAACAAAACCATGGGGTTACGATCAATCTAGATACCATTCCATTAGACGACGAAGCCACTTTTCATTTATACCAAAGAGGAGAAACCAATGCCACATTCCAATTTGAGAGCGTGGGCATGCAAAAATATTTACGCGAACTAAAGCCGGATAAATTTGCGGATTTAATTGCGATGAACGCCCTATACCGACCAGGTCCTATCGCTTATATCCCCAACTTCATTGAACGTAAACATGGACGTGAAGCCATCCAATATGACTTACCTATCATGGAGGAAATATTGGCTGACACCTATGGTATTACAGTATACCAAGAGCAGGTAATGTTACTCAGTCAGAAGATTGGAGGATTTACTAAAGGTGATGCGGATGTATTGCGTAAAGCAATGGGTAAAAAACAAAAGTCGGTACTAGATAAAATGAAAGCGCAGTTTGTGGAAGGCGCTATGAAGAATGGTCATCCAGAAAAAACATTGGATAAAATTTGGACTGACTGGGAAGCCTTTGCGCAATATGCCTTCAATAAATCGCACTCTACTTGTTATGCCTATGTAGCTTATCAAACGGCTTACCTGAAAGCACATTACCCTGGAGAATATATGTCAGCGGTGTTGAACCATGCGGGTAGTATTGATAAAATCACCTTCTTTATGGAAGAGTGTAAACGTATGGGCATTAAAGTGTTGGGTCCAGATATCAATGAATCATTACAAGGATTTTCTGTCAATAAAAATGGAGAAATTCGTTTTGGGCTAGGTGGATTAAAAGGAGTTGGTGAAGCAGCCATTGAAGCCATCATACAAGAGCGTAATAAAGGTGGTCACTTTGAAAACATGATTGATTTTATTAAACGTGTGTTGTCAAGAGCCGTGAATAAAAAATCTTTGGAAAGTTTAGCCTACTCAGGCACTTTTGATTGTTTCCCAGAATACCATCGTGCACAATATTTTAATACGGGAGATGGCGATCGTACCAATGGTATGGAGAAATTAATTGCCTATGCACAAGCCATCCAATCCATGACCACTGGCACAACCAATACTTTGTTTGGAGATTTACCTTCTGCCATGCAAGTGCCTATTCCTAAATTGGCAGCATGCGAAGAATGGACTTTGACAGAGAAATTAGATCACGAAAAAGACATCACTGGAATGTTCATGAGTGGGCATCCTTTAGATCATTTTAATTTTGAATTAAAGCACTATGCCTTCACGCCTATCAATGAGTACAATGAAGTCAAAGACAACTTAATCAACTTCCCAAATAACTTAGGTAAGAATTTTAAACTTGCAGGATTGGTGACAGAGGTTCAACATAGAATCACTAAAACAGGTAAGAACTTTGGATCATTTGCCATTGAAGATTTTACAGGAAAAACGGACTTTATATTATGGAGTGAGGACTATGTGAAATTTCAGAACTATTTGGAAGTGGGACAAAAAGTCTGCATCAATGGTGCATTTAGAAACAGATTCAATCAGCCCAATAATTTTGAGTTTAAGTTGCAGACTATGTCTCTGTTAGAAACGGTGAAGCAGGTGCAAACTAGAACTGTTGAATTAAGCTTACATCCAGCCAATTTAAGAGCGGACATGATTGAATTCTTGGAAAAGAACATCAAAGAAAATCCAGGAAGGACTTCACTCAAGATCACATTTGTAGAACCTAGAGAGCAATTGGCCGCAAGTTTATTGACCATTGATAAAGGATTTTTAGTTAACGACGACTTTGTGCAGTTCTTAGACCTGAACCCAGAACTCAACGTCCAAGTGAAACTAGCCAACTAATTGTCCCCAAAGAGGACAATTAAGGTGGAAAAGTCAAGATGGCAGATATTACAATTTGGAGCTAATTTTGTAGTACATCTATTAACAACAAGAAAATTTAAAAATACAATTATGGCATTAGAATTTACAGACGCGAACTTTCAACAAACAGTGATTGAAAGTGATAAATTAAGTGTGATCGATTTTTGGGCAGAATGGTGTGGTCCATGTCGTGCTATCGGGCCAGTGATCGAAGAATTAGCTACACAATACGAAGGCAAAGTGAATATTGGTAAAGTGAATGTGGATGTGAATCCTAACTTAAGCATGAACTTTGGAATCACTTCAATCCCAGCGATCCTATTTGTTAAAGGTGGTCAAGTGGTTGACAAGCAAATTGGTGCTGTTCCTAAAGCGGTTCTAGACAAAAAGATTCAATCTCACATGTAATTGAAACCCTTACTTTATTAAAATCCTGCTCCCTCAAATGAGCGGGATTTTTTATGCCCTACAATCAAAAAAATAACAATAAATTAATTACCTTTCTCCCCTAAATTAACCCCATGGCAAGATTCCAAGGCTTGATAGGCATTGTTTTGATTTTATTTATTGCTTTTTTGTTTTCTAACAATAAAAAGAGAATCAATTATCGTTTAGTATTAAGTGGCTTAGCCCTTCAGTTAACCATTGGTATATTAATTTTGAAAATCCCTGCTGTAACAAGCTTTTTTCAGATTTTAGGTAAGGGCATGGGTAAAATTGAAGAATTTGCACGACAAGGTGCTGCTTTCGTATATGGTGGTGTGGCAGCAATGGGGCCTGCTGGTGTAACTGATTTTACAAATGGAGGATTTGTATTTGCGTTTAACGTAACTGCAACCATCATTTTGGTTTGTGTATTGGTTGCCTTATTTTATCATTTTGGTATTATGCAACGCATCATTTCTGTGATTGCAAAAGCAATGAATTTTATCATGCGCGTGAGTGGAGCAGAATCATTGAGCAATGTGGCAAGTGCATTTGTGGGTCAAGTAGAGGCGCAAGTGATGATTCGTCCTTATTTGCCGACAATGACAAAAAGTGAAATATTAGCAAGCATGAGCGGAAGTTTGGCTTGTATTGCTGGTGGAATATTAATCGTGTATGCCAATATGGGTGCACAAGCTGGGATGGATTTAGCGCCTAAATTGATTACAGCAAGTTTGATGGCAGCACCTGGCGCATTAGTGATTGCTAAAATTCTATTCCCAGAAACAGAGCCTTCCCAAACAATGGGTAAAGTGACTTTAGAAGTGAAGAGTCAATATAGCAATACCATCGATGCCATTACACATGGTGCTGGTGATGGTTTCAAAATTGCTATGAACGTGATTGCTATGTTAATTGGATTTATCGCTTTAATCGCATTGGTCGACTGGACTTTATTAAAAATTGGTCATTTATTTAGTGCCCATTTAGATTTAAGCTTGAACTATATTTTTAGTAAGTTATTTTACCCTATGGCATGGTCAATGGGCATACCAAGTGTGGACGTTCAAAATGCCGCTACCCTTTTAGGTCAAAAATTAACCATCAATGAATTTGTTGCGTTTAAGAGTTTGACTAGTAAAGTCATCCCAATTGTAACAGAAAAGGGCTTATTGATTGTAAGTATCGCTATTTGTGGCTTTGCTAACTTCAGTAGTGTTGGTATGTTAATTGGAGGCATTGGTGAATTGGCGCCTTCTCGCCGTAAAGACCTTGCTGAATTAGGCCTTAAAGCCCTATTAGCAGGAACTTTAGCTTCTTATTTATCTGCAAGTATTGCTGGAATTTTAATCGGTTAAAATTTAAAATTAGCCCTTAAACAGAATAGCGTTATCAAACGATAATGACTAACTTTGTGTCCTAATTTTCAGTCTATGAAACAGGCACAAATTCAAGTAGTGGTAGATGCACAAGATGACCTAACACTTAAAGCAATTGGTCAAAAAATTATCCAAAACGAACGTATTAGTTTTGAAGATGGTGTGGCCCTATTTGAAAAAGCCTCCTTGCCTTATGTTGGCGCTTTGGCCAATTGGAAAAGAAATGAATTGCATGGTGATCGTACTTACTTTAACCGCAATTTTCATATTGAACCCACTAACGTATGCGTTTTCTCTTGTAAGTTCTGTTCCTATTCAAAACTATATGCACATAAAGAAGAAGGATGGGAATTGACGATAGATCAAATGATGGATATCGTTCGTTCTTATGATGGCAAGCCAGTCACAGAAGTGCATATTGTAGGAGGCGTTCATCCAAAATTAACTTTATCCTTTTTCTTAGATCTAATGCGTGCAATTAAAGCGCATCGTCCAGAATTACATATTAAAGCATTTACACCCGTTGAATTAGATTACATGTTCCGCAAAGCAAAAGTTTCTGTGAAGGAAGGAATGCGTTTAGCACATGAAGCTGGATTAGATTCTTTACCAGGTGGCGGTGCTGAAATTTTTCATCCGGATATTAGAACCATTATTTGTGATGATAAGGTAGATGCAAATGGATGGTTGGAAATTCACCAAACAGCCCATGAATTAGGCATGCATAGTAATGCAACTTTATTGTATGGTCATATCGAAAAATATGAACATCGTGTAGATCATATGGAGCGCCTAAGACAATTACAAGATCAAACAAAAGGATTCAACACTTTCATTCCATTGAAATTCCGTAACAAAGACAATGAAATGAATGATGTTCCAGAATCTACCATGTTAGAAGATTTAAAAATGTATGCCATCTCAAGATTGTACTTGGATAATTTTCCTCATGTAAAAGCCTACTGGCCAATGTTAGGTAGACAGGTGGCCCAATTGACTTTAAGTTATGGAGTGAATGATATTGATGGAACAATCGATGACACAACAAAGATCTACTCTATGGCTGGCAGTGAGGAACAAAATCCAGCTATGTCAACATTGGAGTTGGTTCGATTGATCAAGCAAGCAAAAAGAACCCCAATTGAAAGAGGCACTTTATACAATGTGATACAAGATTTTAGTTTGGTAGATGAAGCTGCAATAGAAGCTTAGTTTTAATCAACCAATTAACACTCTGCTAATCCAATTGGTATTTGAATGGCCAAACCACCATCAGCAGTTTCTTTGTATTTGACATTCATATCCATTGCGGTATTCCACATGGTATGAATCACTTTGTCTAAACTAACCAAAGCATAATCTGGTTTACTTTGTAATGCTAGTTGAGCCGCAGTGATGGCTTTAATAGCACCCATGGTATTTCGCTCTATACAAGGGATCTGTACGAGTCCGCCTACAGGGTCACAAGTCAAACCTAAATGGTGTTCCATCGCAATTTCTCCTGCCATTAATACTTGTCTTTGATTTCCACCTAACAACTCTGTTAAACCTGCAGCAGCCATCGCAGAGGATACACCAATTTCTGCCTGACATCCACCCATTGCGGCAGAAATCGTAGCCCCATTTTTAAATAAAATTCCTATCGCATTGGCCGTTAATAAAAAACGATGAATATCCTGTTGACTTCCTTTATTACAAAAATTAATCGCATACATTAACACAGCAGGAATCACCCCAGCTGCACCATTTGTTGGTGCAGTCACTACCCTACCAAAACTTGCATTTTCCTCGTTCACAGCTAATGCGAAACAGCTCACCCAATCTAATATATACGTAAAATCATTTCCACCTTGCTGAATTTGTTGCATCCATTCTTCCACAGAATTAGCTGGTTCAAATTGATTGTTTAACAATTTTGCATTTAAATCAAATGCTCTTCTGCGCACCTGTAATCCACCAGGTAAAATGCCTTCTGCATGCACTCCTTTATAAATACAATCCGACATTGTTTTCCATAATCGATCCAGCCCTTCTGCTAATGCTAGATCAGTATGAATTTGTTTTTCATTCTCTTTCACAATATCAGAAATAGGTAATCCAGTTTTAATACACCAATGAATTAAATCATTGGTATTAAAAAAATTAAAAGGGACTTCTACATTTTCTTCTTTTTTGTCTTCAATGATCTTGCCCAAATCTTGACCGTCTTCTGATTGTTCAGTTTCAATAAATCCACCTCCAACAGAATAATAAGTATAGGTTTTAACTGTATCTTTTAATTCAATTACAAATTGCATTGCATTAGGATGATACGGCAAACTTTTATCCTTTAAAAAAACTAAGTGATCCGCGTATACAAAATGTATTGAATGAACACCGTTTAACAGAATCGTGTTAGTATCCTTGATGGATTGTACTTTTTGAGTAATCAAACTCGTATCTGTTGTAACAGGATCCTCACCAAGCAAACCCATTAGCACTGCTGTATCTGTTCCATGACCTTTACCTGTTTTCGCCAATGAACCATATAAATAGACATGTAATGCTTTAATATTTTTGATATTAGCCACTTCACTAACCCTTGCAATCACATGCGCTGCTGCACGCCAAGGCCCAAGCGTGTGAGAACTAGATGGCCCCACACCAATTTTAAACATATCAAATACTGAGATAAACTTTTCCATAGATAAAACAAATGTAAGTGAGTTTGTAATAGATATTAACATTTGGGGCATAATTTAATGCCAAATGCAATGTAAAATTGGCTGCAGTTTGGCAATAATTTGCGAAATTTGAAAGACAAATTATACACCATGGAATTATCTTCTCTTTTGAATCGTTTTAGTGAACCAGAAACATTGAAAATGGCCAAATTAGGTCGTGAATTAAGGGCTCAAGGAATTGATGTAATTGATCTAAGCTTGGGTGAACCAGATTTTGATACCCCACAACATATTAAAGATGCAGCCATCAAAGCCATCAATGATAACTGGAGTCACTATACCCCAGTTGCTGGATTTTTAGATTTAAGAGAAGCAGTTTGTACTAAATTAAAAAGAGACAACAACCTAGATTATACACCCGATCAAATCATCACATCAACAGGTGCTAAGCAAAGTTTAGCAAATGCACTTTTGGCATTGGTGGATGAAGGAGACGAAGTGATTATACCAACACCTTACTGGGTGACTTATTCGGAATTGGTAAAAATTGCACGCGGTAAAGTAGTTGAAATTAGAACCACTGTAGATGCTGGTTTCAAAGCTACCCCTGCACAAGTGGAAGCTGCCATTACACCAAAGACAAAAGTGTTCATGTTCTCCTCTCCTTGTAATCCTTCTGGCGCTGTGTATAGCAAAGCAGAATTAGAGGCATTGGCGAACTTGTTTAAAAAATATCCTCAAATCACCATCTTATCTGATGAGATTTATGAATACATCAATTTCGTTGGCAAGCACGAGAGCATTGCACAATTTAGTGAGATCAAAGACCAAGTAGTTTTGATCAATGGATTGAGTAAAGGTTTCGCCATGACTGGTTGGCGTTTAGGTTACACCGCTTCTAATTCAACTGTGGCTAAAGCAATGGAGAAATTACAAGGTCAATTTACATCTGGCACTTGTTCCATCACACAAAAAGCAGCGGTTGCAGCTTTGGTGGGCGACTTGAAACCATCTTTAGCAATGACAGAAGAATTTACGCGTCGTCGTACAAAAACATTGGAATTGGTGAATGCGATGCCAGGATTTAAATGCTTTTCTCCAGAAGGTGCATTCTATGTATTCCCTGACGTGAGCAGCTACTTTGGTAAATCTGATGGCACACAAACCATTGCGAATGCTGCAGACTTTAGCATGTATTTATTAAATACGGCGCATGTGTCATCTGTGATGGGTGATGCTTTTGGGGAACCAAATTGTGTTCGATTCTCTTTTGCAAACAGTATGGAAAATATAGAGAAAGCTTGGGCAAGAATTAAGGAAGCCTTAGCTAAACTAAAATAAGTACATCTTATCTTATACTTAGAAGCGTTACACTTGTAGCGCTTCTTTTTTTGTAGTAATTTTGATGACCTATGACTCCTGAGAAATTTCAAATGTTTGAAAATCGTTTGCTTAAAAATTATAAGCATCGATTAAAGCAAGCCAAGCGACTGAATGTGACTTGCTGGAGACTTTATGACCATGACTTACCTGAATTTCCTATTTGTGTGGAGTTGTATGAGGAATACATTTATATCGCAGAATACAATCGACGACACGCTTTAACGGATGAAGAACATACTATTTGGTTTACTGAAACCAAAAGAATCATCTCAGAAATGACAGCTGTCCCTGTTGACCATATGTATGTGAAACTGCGTAAGCGTATGTCCCATCGCGAAGGTCAATACGAAAAAGAAGAAGTGACTGCATCAAAAATTATCACAGTACAAGAAAATGGATTGCAATTCTTAGTTAACCTGACAGACTACTTAGATACAGGATTATTTTTAGACCACCGTGTTACAAGACAGATGGTGCAAGCAGAAGCTAAAGACACTCATTTCTTGAACTTATTTTGCTACACAAGTTCCTTCTCCGTATATGCTGCAAAAGCGGGTGCAAAAACAGTGACTTCGGTAGACTTATCAAAAACCTATTTAGGCTGGAGCGAAGAGAATTTTAAATTGAATCAATTGATAAATCCTTCAGCCTATCTATTTGTACACGCCGATGTTAAACAATATTTGAAAACCCTACCCATGAATCATTACGATTTAGTGGTGATGGATCCTCCTACATTTAGCAATAGTAAAAGAATGAAGGATATTTTAGATATTCAAAGAGACCATGTGGAACTGATCAATGATATGCTTAAAGCTATGAAGCCTGGAGGGATATTGTATTTTAGTACCAACTTCACTCAGTTTATTTTAGACGCTGAGCAAATTAAATCGGATCAAATTAAAGACATCACCAAGGCAACCACCCCATTTGACTTTGAAGGAAGATTAAAACGCTGGTGTTATAAAATTATAAAGCCGCTCTAATTGCTTTATCTATTGCTAATACTTGAGGAATCACCATTTGTTGATTGTTATTGTGAATGACAAAATCACACAATCGCATTTTGATGGAATCAGCTATTTGGTTGCGCATTCTTGCTTCTACTTGGTCTTTTGAAATGCCATCTCTTTGCATCACTCTATGTATTCTTAGTGACAAGGGCGCTGTCACGCCAATCACTTTAAATAAACCTTCTGCAGAACCAGATTCGAAAATTAATGCTGCTTCTTTAATGACATAAGGACTTTGTTGTTTCGCGGCCCAATCTTTTGCTGCTTGTATGGTCACTGGATGCACAATGGCATTGAGTAATTGTAGTTGAAAGGGATCATTGAAAACGATGGATGCCAATTTTTCTTTTTGCAATCCAAATTCATTGTAGATACTGGATCCAAATTGTTGGATCAATTTTTCTTTTAATACTGGACTGGTCTGCATGATACGCTTGGCTTCATCATCAGCATTGAACACAGGTATCCCCATCGTAGCAAAGACTTTTGCTACGACTGATTTTCCTGATCCAATCCCCCCTGTTAAACCAATTATTTTTGTCATATTCCAGTCAAAAAAAATCCGAAATCAGATTCCATTTTAATGGAGGCTAATTTCGGATTGTATCATGTAAACAATTGTCTTATTTGTTAATTGCTTGAGACCACTCTAAGCTAATAGAAGATCTTTCAATCTTTAAATAACTTCCTGGGCTCACTTCCAATTGGATTGTATTGTCTTCGTTCACTTTACTGATTGTACCGTGAATACCAGCGATGGTTACCACTTTATCCCCTTTTTGCATTGTATCAATAAACTTCTTTTGCTCTTTTGCTTTTTTAGCTTGTGGACGGATCATAAAGAACCAGAAAACTAAGATGATACCACCTAACATGATCAACTGAAAAGTTCCTCCTTGTTGAGGCGCTTGTAATAAAATTTGTGTCATTTTGTTTTGTTTATGTTTTAAACTTGAATACAAAGATAGTGTAATCCTATTACTTTGCTTTGTGACTTATCTTTTGAATTTTACCATTGGCCACTAATTCTTTATGGATATTATCCAAAATACCATTGACAAAATGGCCACTTTGTTCTGTACTATATTCTTTTGCCAAATCAATGTATTCGTTGATGGTTACTTTGGTTGGGATGGTATCAAAATATAACAATTCACAAACACCCAATCTCAACAAAATCATATCAATGACGGCAATACGTTCTGGGTCCCAGTTTTTTAATTTTGGTACAATCAACCCTTCGGTAACATCCTTCTTTTCTATTGCTGTTCGCAATAAATCCTTTGCAAATTTCATTTTCTCATCCCCCACTAAATCTAAGAAATTGACTGATCCTGGCTTTTGGAAATAATTCAACATGAAACCTATAATCATATCCCCATCATCATCCCAGTTAGAGAACTGTGATTCAATAGTTTCTAAAGCATTTTCAGAGTTTAAAATCAATTGACCAAAAATGAACTTTAAAATAGCCGATTCCTTCGCCTTTTCCCTATTCTCCTCTAGGATATATGACTGATATTCTGGCGACTCCACTAATTGACGGAAAATGTTTTTTACCATATCATTATCAATCCATTGCTGTGGCTTAATAACTTCTACAGCTTCTTTGAATTTTTCAGATTCAAGTGTTTGCCACACAATAGTATTGCCGGCTAGTTTAATATTGACTGCTAAATCTGCTTGATTGGGAAGGTTTTTGGAGGCTCTTTGTAAGGCCTCAATCTCTGCATAACGTGCTATTTGGTGCACAAAATGAACTAGGTATACGAATAAATTACGGGTCTTATCAAACTCCCTTTGTAGTAAGCCAGCTGCAGTAGCGACGTTTTGAGCATCTAACATGTACATGACCTGCATTACTTTTATTCGGATATTTCTTCTGTTCATCATAATTATAA
>ERZ650308.917-NODE-917-length-15778-cov-7.671119_pt1 | contig 15778 bp, 18 predicted proteins | sample MGYA00376244_ERZ650308 | MGnify/ENA primary metagenome ERZ650308 (study PRJEB26733, sample SAMN07839295) | wastewater metagenome | biome: small river; feature: stream; material: water | place: USA: North Carolina | collected 2016-04-26 ...
GATCTACACAGGCGAAGACACTCTTTCCCTACACGACGCTCTTCCGATCTGGGCAGGAATCGCACCTGCGCGCCGATGGCTCGTCCACGGCGATGCGCGGCAAGGACGGCGAAGTGGGCGGCTGGACGCACAAGGGCCAGCCGACGCAGGACACGCGCATCCCCGACAGCGTGATTCGCGTGATGCGCCACAAGGGCAAGATCGGGCAGGACATTGATCACCCGGCTGTGTTCCCGGTGGCGTTGCCCGAGTTCGCCATCGAGTCCTACACAGACGCCGGAGACATCGTGTTCGAGCCCTTCGGCGGCAGTGGCACGACGATGCTGGCCGCACAGCGCACTGGCCGCATTTGTCGCAGCGTCGAGATTGCGCCGGAGTACGTGGACGTGGCCATCAAGCGCTTTCAGCAAAACCACCCCGGCGTGCCGGTCACGCTCATCGCCACCGGCCAATCTTTCGACGAGATCGCCACTGAACGCGAAATGGAGTCGGACGGACGCACGTTTGCAGAGGCGCAAGGATGAAGACGAAACCAAAACCAGGACGCCCTGCCTACGAGGCCGACGAGAAAACTCGCGCGCAGGTGAAGATGCTGGCCGCCATCAATGAAGCCGGCAGCTTGAAAGCCTTTTACGACAACAGCATGGCGTTTTATCGCAAGATTGCAGATTTGAGGATTTGATGGCAACTGATTGGACCGCCCTGCGCGTTGAGTACATCAATGGCTCGATGCAGTACAAAGAGCTTGCGGCAAAGCACAAGCTGAAAGAAGGCACGGTAAGGCAGCGGGCGAATCGTGAAGGCTGGGCCGAAGAGCGTAACGCGCTGTCACGCGCTGTAACGCAAGCGGCAAACGCATCATTGGGCGATGAGCGGGCAACCCGGCTGGCCAAGTTCAACGACCAGGACGCGAAGATTGCCGAGGCACTGAAAGCCAAGGCTGCGAAACTGCTGGGGCGCGACACGATAGACCCGTCCGAGTTGAGCGCCTTGTCCCGCGTCTTTGATACCGCGCAGAAGATGGGACTTCTGGCCTTGGGCGCGGCAACGGCAAACACCACGGTAAGCACGCGCACGCTGGAGCCTTTGACAGACACGGACTTTTTGGGATGAGCTTTACGCCAGCACAGGCCGCATTTGTTTCAAGCATGGAGCCGTTCCCGGCTTTCGTGGGCGGCTTTGGCAGCGGCAAAACGGCGGCGGCTATCGCCCGCATCATGCGCCTGAAGCGGATGTGCCCTGGGCAGGATGTGGCGTATTACCTGCCGACCTACGGGCTGGTGGAGGACATTGCATTTCAGCGCTTCCCGGCCATGTTTGACCGCCTGGGGCTTGGGTACAAGCTGAACCGGCAAACGGCAACGCTGCAAACTGACCTGGGGCGGATCATTTTCCGCACGATGGACAACCCGGACAGAATCGTGGGCTTCGAGGTCGCCCACAGCATCCTCGACGAGCTGGACACGCTGCCAATAGAGAAGGCGCGCAACGTCTGGAACAAGATCATAGCGCGCAATCGGCAGAAGGCCAGCACAGCGGGCGGCAAGTCCGTGGCAAACACGGTGGCCGTATCGACAACGCCCGAGGGGTTCCGCTTCGTTCATGAGCGATGGGTAAAGAATAAGGTGCCGGGCTATGAGCTGTTCCGCGCCAAGACGATGGACAACGCGGCAAACCTGCCAGATGGCTATATTGACAACCTGCGCAACAGCTACCCGTCAAACCTGCTGAGCGCTTACCTTGATGGTGAGTTCACAAACCTGACCGCTGGCAGCGTCTATTCGGAATACGACAGGTCGTTAAACGCAACAAGCGAAACAGTGCAGCCGGGCGAAGCGCTGCACGTTGGCATGGACTTCAACGTGGCCCATGGCGCGGCGGTCATCCATGTGTTGCGAGGCGATGACCCGCACGCGGTGGCCGAGCTGACCGATGTGTTCGACACGCCCGCCATGATTGCGCTGCTGAAGCGTGACTATGCAGGCCACCAGATCAACATCTACCCTGATGCGTCCGGGCAGAACCGCAAGAGCAACAACGCCAGCGAGTCTGACCTGTCGCTACTGAAGGCCGCAGGTTTTCGCGTGTGCGTGAACCCAGCGAATCCGCGAGTCAAAGACCGAGTGTTATCGGTCAACGCCATGATTCACAAGGAAGGCGCGCGACGCTACCGGGTGAACCCTGAAAAGTGCCCGCAGTTGGTGGAGTCGCTGGAAAAGCAAGCCTATGACAAGACGGGTGAACCCGATAAGTCGGGCGGGCTTGATCACATCATTGATGCGGCTGGGTACTTCGTGACCTACCGCTATCCGATTGTCAAACGCACCGCCACAGTAACCCAGCTGCGCTTCTAAGCCGCAACAACCAACACAAGCACCCGCGAGGTGCTTTTTTACGCCCAAACGCATGACACTCAAGGTAAACGACACCAGCAGCGAAATCAACGAAATGAGCCCATCATGGGCCATTGCTGACGCTTTGCTTGGGGGTACTACGTCTATGCGTGCGGCGGGTAAGAAGTATCTGCCCAAGATGGAAGGCGAAAGCGAATCGGGATATGAAACCCGGCTATCGGTTGCTACGCTGCTGCCTGCTTTTTCTCGGACTGTATCTGTGATGGCGTCAAAGCCATTCAGCAAGCCTTTGCAGCTTGGCCAAGATGTACCGCCTCAGATTGTCGAATGGTCAGAGGATATTGATCGTCAGGGCAACAACCTGCACAATTTTGCCTTTGGCTTGCTATCTGAAACGCTGGGCTATGGCTTGTGCGGTGTGCTGGTTGACTATCCAAAGGCTAACGGCGTCACAACCCTAGCCGACGAAAAAGCTGCAGGCCTTCGCCCTTACTTTGTTCACATCAAGCACGATCAGCTTTTAGGCTGGAAGTCTGAAATCAGAAATGGTGCGCGTGTACTAACCCAATTGCGCATTTCTGAAGATGCTGAAATTCCTGATGGCGATTGGGGCACCAAAGAGGTTAATCGTGTTCGCGTGTTGGAGCCGGGTAAATGGGCTTTGTACGAAGAACAAGAGGACAAAGGTAAGCGCGAGTTTGTGTTGATTGACGAAGGCGTTACGACGCTAAAGGCAATCCCATTTATTCCGTTCTATGGAAACAAAGAATGCTTCATGGAGGGGCGATCCCCTCTGATTGAAATCGCTCACTTGAATGTGCAGCACTGGCAAGACTCAAGCGACCAGCAAAAGTCTGTGCGCTTCGCCCGGGTGCGAATTGCCGCGATCATTGGCGGCGAGGTGGAAGGAAATGTAAGCGTAGGTGCTGACCATTTCATGCAACTGCCTCAAGGCGCAGACGTAAAGGTTGTTCAAGGCTCAGCTGAGTCGGTAAAGATTGGCCGCGAGGAGCTTACAAACCTCGAATCGCAAATGATCCAGATGGGGGCTGAGTTGCTGATTCAGCGGCCTAATGGTCAACGCACAGCGACTGAATCAAACAACGATGCAGAGGCTAACCGAAGCGATTTGCAGCGCATTGCTGAAGGTGTTGCAGACGGCATAGACCAATGTTTGCAATTCATGGCAGATTGGGTCAATTTGCCAAGTGGTGGGCATGTAACCATGTTCAGCGATTACGGCGCTGGGAACTTGTCCGATGCGTCCGCTCAGTTGGTTTTGTCGATGCAGCAGGGCAGCTTGATTACCAAACCGACTTTCCTTAAAGAGATGCAGCGGCGTAATATTCTTTCGCCTGATCTGGTGCCAGATGATGAGCTATCAGCGATTGAAACTGAGGGGCCAAAACTCGGGGCGATGGTGTGAACGCGAATGAAAAGCTCATTCACGCGACGATCAGTCATGAGTTAGACCTTCGCAGGTACAGCGATTCAGTCGTTTACCGGATCATTGCGGTTCTGAATCGTTCTGATTCTGCAATGGCTGCTGAGCTTGTTGTGAAGCTCGAAAGCATGTCTCCTACGGCTTTCAGCATTGAGCGCTTGGAAGGCATGCTGTATAGCGTCAGGCAGCTTAATGCACAGGCGTTTGCAGATGTGCAGCGCGAACTAACGCAAGAGCTGAGAGACTTCGCGCAATACGAAGCGGCATGGAATCAGGCTGTACTTGCTGACGTGTTGCCAGCTAAGATCATGGCCGTGGGTGTATCAGTAGACCAAGTTGCAGCGGCTGCGCTGTCAAGACCATTTCAAGGCAATTTGCTGAAAGGCTTTTTGTCTGAGCTTGAGGAAAAGAAGGCGCGGCTGATTCGTCAGGCGGTTGCAGATGGATTTGTGCAAGGCAAGACCACTGCGGATATTGTTCGCAGCATTCGAGGCACGAAAGCCAAAGGCTACTCAGACGGGATCATTGAAATAACCCGGCGCGATGCACAGGCGATTGTTAGAACGGCGCTAAGCCACACGGCAGCAGCAGCAACGCGCAAGACGCATGAGGCTAACTCTGACCTCATAAAGGGCTTTGTTTGGCTGGCCACGCTCGATCAGCGCACCTCTAGTCAATGTCGAATTCGTGACCACAAGCAATATGACAAGGCACACAAACCAATAGGTCATAGCTACCCATGGGGGGCGGGGCCTGGTTCGCTGCATTGGAATTGCCGTAGCAAATCGACGCCAATTCTCAAAAGCCTGAAAGAGATTACAGGCCTTGATATTGAGGATTTCGAGATTGATGAACGCGCATCAATGGATGGCGTTGTGCCTGGGGCTACTGATTACGCGACTTGGATTAAGAAGCAAAGCGCGGCAAGGCAAGACGATGTGCTGGGAAAATCAAGAGCGGAATTGCTGCGCAAAGGTGATCTATCGTTAGCTGATCTGTACAGCGCGAAGGGTTCACCCCTGACGCTAGATCAGTTGCGCGAGAGACATGCGGCGGCGTTCAGGAAAGCTGGTTTATAGTGATGGGATGGCCCTAACCCTCGTCCCAAAAGCTGAACCAAGCCCCAAACAGGCTGTTTTAGAGCGGGTTAAGCGGCTACCTATGCCTAGCGGAATGCTCCAGTGTCCGCACTGTGGCAGCAGAACAATCATGACCAGCCGAAACGGTGTGATCGTGAAAAACGGCAAAAAGGGCAGGGGCACACTGATTCATGAGGATGTGTGCGCAGACTGCTACAAGAAGGGCGATATTGTTTATGTCGCCGCGAAGATAGAGCGAGTTACTTAGACTCAAAACACAATGCCAGCCTAAACGCTGTCTTTCAATTTTCAAGCCCCTGCGCGTCATGTGCCGGGGCTTTTTTATTGCCCAAAACACGGATGTGAAGTAGGGCGCACCGGGCCGGATGGCTCACCCCCGCAGGCTGGATGGCCTAGAAAGTACCTTTGATGAAGCTGAAACTTGATACCAATGGCGCGGCTGTTTTGCTGGATGGCAAACCCGTATATGTAAAAGACGATGGCAGCGAAATCGCGTTTGATGTTGTGGGCACAACCCAGACCATTGCACGCCTGAACTCTGAAGCAAAGCAGCACCGCGAACGTGCAGAACTTGCTGAAGGGAAGCTGAAATCCTTTGACGGTATCGAAGACCCACAGGCAGCAGTTAAGGCGCTCGGTCTTGTCGCAAATCTCGATCAGAAAAAGCTGATTGATGCTGGCGAGGTGGAAAAGGTCAAGCTGGAAATCAGTAAGGCTTTTGAATCCAAGTTAGGCGAGGCAACGACAAAGGCGCAGCAACTGGAGCAGCAGCTTTATGCCGAAAAAGTTGGAGGCGCGTTTGCGCGATCAAAAGTAATTGCCGACAAGCTTGCTATCCCGCCTGACATGGTGGAAGCGAGATTTGGTAAGCAGTTTTCGATTGAAGACGGGCGCATCGTAGCCAAAGACATGAACGGCAACAAGCTGTATTCCCCCAGCAACCCCGGCGAATTGGCGGGTTTTGATGAAGCAATCGACATGCTTGTTTCGTCGTACCCGTACAAGGATCAAATCCTTAAAAGCTCGGGCGCGTCTGGTGGTGGGGCAAATCAAGACGGTGGAAATGGCGGCGGTAGGCAACCAGCTAAGGGAGACCTTGGCGGATCAAAAGCGGATCGTGTGAAGGCTTTGGCACAGCGCTTTCCAGAACTCAAGTAAAGCCGTATCCGGCGAAAGGTAAATCATGTCTCAATCTCAAATGAAGGTTTTCAATCAATACATCATGCCAGCGACCATTGAAACGCTGTCTCAGATGGTTGATAAATTCAATGGCGCATCTGCTGGGGCTATTCGCCTCACTACAGACGGCTTCGATGGCGATTTCTTGCAGGAATCATTCTTTGCTGCTATCCACAGCGCACAACGTCGCGTTGACCGCTACGGCTCCAACTCCGCTGCAACCCCCACGGACTTGACACAACTGCAAGTCAGTGCCGTTAAGGTGGCTGGTGGTTTTGGCCCTATCCGCTTTGAGCCTGCGCAGTTGACTTGGTTGAACAAGCCCACCGCTGAAGGTATCGAGGTTGCAAGCCGCAGCTTCGCGGAAGCCATGCTGCGCGACCAACTGAATACAGCAATCGCCGCATTGGTTGCAGCGATCAGCAATCAAGCTGCTGCCACAAACGACAAATCCGCTACGGCTGGTATCAGCTATGCGGTCCTGAACGGAGCACATGCGAAGTTTGGCGACCGTTCCGGCGATATTGTTGCCAACGTGATCAACGGCGCGACCTATCACAAGCTGATTGGTCAAAATCTGACCAATGCTGTGAACCTGTTCACTGCGCAAGGCGTCACGATTGTGGACATGTTGGGTAAGTCTGTGGTCGTCACTGATGCGCCCGCCCTGTACCAGACTGGCACGCCAAACAAACAGAAGGCGCTTGGTTTGGCCGCTGGTGCAGCTACCGTGTTCAACGGCGGCGACGTGATCAGCAACATCGAAACCGTGAACGGCAAACTGCGCATTGAAACCACGATGCAGGTTGATTACACCTTTGGCGTGGCAATCAAGGGCTACACATGGGACGAAGCCAACGGCGGCAAGTCTCCATCAGATGCAGCCTTGGCAACTGGCACCAACTGGGACAAGGTGGCGTCTGACATCAAGCAGACCGCAGGCGTGATCGCCATCGGTGATGAAGCGCTGAACTAATCCAGCAAACAAACGGGGCGCAATGCCCCGTTCTAATTGAAAGAACACAATGGATCAAAACATCTGGTACGAACCGCACCCATGCAGTGCTGCGCGTAAGGCTGAATTACGCGCTGCTGGCTACACCATTCTTGACGCCGCATTCATGCCTGCTGACTGCGTGCAAGGCGATGGCACAGGCGAGGCATTGCCACCTGTAAAAATGGTCGTCGCAGAACTGCGCGAAGCCCTGACCGCTAAGGGAATCGAAATCCCTGAAGGCGCAAAGAAGGCTGAATTGCAAGCCTTGCTAGACGGCGCAAAGTAAGGCTGTAAATGAGCATCACCGTAGAAACCGGGCAAGCTGGAAGCGATAGCGTGTCCTATTGCTCAGTGGCGCAGGCTGATGCCTACTTCCTTGCGCGTGGTAATGCCGCATGGGCTGCGCTTGCCACTGATGCCAAAGAATCGGCGCTTGTTCGCGGCTGCGACTACCTGACCCAGACATATCGCGGGCGCATTGCTGGCATTCGTGCGACTACGACTCAGGCGCTGGATTGGCCGCGAATCTGGGTGCCTATGGCTGATTCATTGACTGGCTATTACCCTTCAGGCGTTGTGCCTGTTGAGGTGGTAAACGCCAATGCAGAGGCCGCGCTTAGATCAGCGCAAGGTGAAATGCTCAGTGATGTAGATCAGCCCGTGATTGAAGAGACCGTTGGGCCAATCACGACACGCTACGCACCCGGCGCAAGCCAAGCAAAGAAATACCCGGTCATTGACCGCCTGTTGTCGCCGTTTGTCGGTTCTGCAAACTCAATCCGGATGGTTCGCGCCTGATGGACTACGCAAAGACCGCCGCAAAGGTTCAGCGCATGCTTAAAAAGGCTGGCCAAACTGTCACCCTGACGCGAATGGAACCCGGCGCATACAATCCCGAAACCGGGACAGTTGTTAGCGCTGGAACAACCTACGCCGGGCCGGGTGTGCTGCTGGACTACTCCCAGCGCGAGAAAGACGGGACTGTGATTTTGCAGACTGACCAGCGCGTGTACCTTGACCCGCTGATAGGTGCAGCGCCTAAGCCGGGCGACACGCTAACCATTGGCACAGAGATATTCAATGTTGTGAACAGCAGGCCTTTAGCTCCGGGTGGAATTTGCGTACTCCACGATGTGCAAGTCCGGGTAAGCTGACATGTCGAACGCAGCATTCAAGGCCAATTTCTCGAAGCTGATTCAGAAGGTTGGCGACAAAGCTGATGCAGTCGTAAGGCGAACAGCTCTTGATTTGCAGAAATCAATGGTGACGCTAAGCCCAGTCGATACCGGGCGCTTTCGGAACAATTGGCAGTGCGGCGTGGGTGCTGTGAATACTGATATTGGATCAACTGATGACCCAATCGGCAGGACAGTATCAGTCTTGCCATCGTGGAAGCCTGGACAAACCATCTGGTTGAGTAATTCGATGCCGTATGCGAATCGTTTGGAACATGGTTGGTCGGGTCAAGCCCCGGCAGGCATGGTGAAGTTGACCATTCAGCGCTATTCAGATTACCTAGAAAAAGCCGTCAAGGATTTGAAGTGAACATACTTTTTTACAGTAAATATTCTGAAAGTGCGGTTTTCATCTGGCCTACGCTTGCCGTAAATTTCAATAGTGGATTTTGGGTTGAATTGGCTTGGCTTTCATTCGCAGTTGGCATATGTTCCGCGAAGGATGCTTCGTGAGTCAACCAACAATCAGAAAAGCGCTTGAAAAGCGTCTGGCTTTACTCTCCCCGTCAGTGGCTACAGCGTTCGAGAATGCGCCGTTTACGCCAGTCACAGGCACCACGTACCAGCGCGTAAACCTGCTGCCAAACACGCCAGACAACAGCACGCAAGGCGCAGCCGTTTACCTGGAGCGTGGAATATTTCAAGTGACCGTTTGCGCAATGACGGGCACCGGTCCTGCAATCGCAGAAGCACAAGCGCAGGCGATCAGAACTCATTTCAAGCGCGGCGTTTCAATGTCTGAAAGCGGCGTTCAAGTGACCGTTACAGATACCCCGCGAATAGCCCCTGCACTGATAGATGGCGACCGCTACTGCATCCCCGTATCCGTGCCGTATCAAGCATGGATACGAACCTAAACAAATAACAGTTCCCCTCTAGCCTCGCAAGTTCGGGGCTTTTTTTTGGCTGCTTCATTGCGGCCTTTTTTTGGCCCTGACGAGGGCAGAAAGTAAATCATGGCAATTGCAAACCCGGTCATATCGCAGATTCGTTTTAAACGACAAAGCGCAAAAGGCACCTTGGCTGGTGCTACAGGCGCTCAAATTTTGCGACGTGAGAGCGCGACATTCACGCTCAAAAAAGACACCTACGACACCGAGTCGGAAATCAACTCTACGCAGCAATTGGGCAGCGTGCGGCATGGTGTCCGACAAGTTGACGGCAAAGTGAACGGCTTTTTCAGCCCTGGCACCTACAGCGATTTCATGTCCTCGATCGTTCGTCGTGACTTTGCCGCTGTGACTGCTGTTACAGGCGCTAGCGTGACCATTGCAGGCGCAGGCCCGACTTACACAGTCACCCGCGCTGCTGGTTCGTACCTGACGGACGGATTCAAAATCGGCATGGTCATTCGCTTGTCGGCTGGCACTTTGAACGCTGCCAACATCAATCGAAATCTGCTGATTACCAACGTGACCGCATTGGTTGCAACCGTCATGCCAGTCAATGGCGCTAACGGTGTTGCGATGGTTGCGGAAGGCCCCGTAACAGGAACCACCATTACCGCAGTCGGCAAAGTGACCTATGCGCCTACCACTGGGCACACGAACGTCTATTACACGGCTGAGACATGGGATCCTGATGTTCCATCGTCTGAGCGAAACATTGACGTAAAAGCTTCTCAGATCAATCTGAGCCTGCCCGGTAGCGGCAATGCCAAGATCGATATTACCTTTGTAGGCCTGGACCAAACCTCATCTGCTAGCGCCTATTTCACCTCACCAACGGCTGAAACGACTACGGGCGTATTGGTAGCTGCATCTGGCCTGCTGTTGCTTGCTGGTTCGCCAGTGGCTACGGTTACTGACCTGTCAATCAATATCGACGGCAAAGAGTCTCCCGCTGAAGGTGTTGTCGGATCAAACATCCGTCCTGACATTTTCCGGGGCATCGTCAAGGTGTCGGGCAGTTTCAGCGCTTACTTTGATTCGCGCACTTTGGCCGATACGTTCGTGGATGAAACGGCTCAGTCTCTGATTGGCGTGTTCACATCCGACAGCACAAACAATGCTGACTTTGCCAGCTTCTACCTGCCTTCGCTGGTTGTGACTTCCAGCGATGGCGACGACGGCGCGGCTAAAGGCAAGAAGCGCTCATACAGCTTCACCTGCCAATACAACGCAGCGGGCGGTGCTGCACTGGCAAGCCCACAAACGACTATCCAAATTCAGGATAGCGCGGCTCCTTAACCGCCGCAATCAACCAAACCTAGCCCCTTCATTGGGGCTTTTTTGTTTCAGATTCGCTTTGCGAATGACCTGCTAGCAAAGCGGTTTTATTACAGCAGGTCAGTGAGACCAAGTATGAGAGAACTTATGTTCCAAGAAACCAGCCTTCGCATCGTAGAACGTGATGGTCAGTGCTGGGTAGGTGCTGCTGATATTGCACGGGCACTCGGATATTCAAGGCCTGACAAAGTAACCAGGATTTACGATCGGCACAAGGATGAATTTACGCCGAGCATGACAGCAATTGTCGAGAACCCCACTTTGGGGGTCTCGGGGAATCTGATGACGCAGACACGGATTTTTTCTCTTCGTGGCGCTCACTTGGTGGCCATGTTTGCACGCACCAACAAAGGGCAGGAATTCCGGCGCTGGGTGCTTGATGTGCTGGAAGGCCAAAGACACAAAGAGAAATCTTTGCTCAAGGCCTATTACGACGCAAGGGCAGACGAAGCAGCACAAGCCAAGTTTGCCAGCATGTGCGGTCGCGGATTGAGCGAACACAAATCAGTCATGCCGCCGATACGACAGAAGGTAAATCAGCTACTCAGTCTGATTCAGCCATCACTTCAATTTGAAACCGCCCACTGAGGCGGTTTTTCTTTCCGGCCTTCGGGCCATCCCTTGCCACGACCCGGCCTATGTCGCTTCTTTGCGGGAGCGCATGGGCTGGGCACGGGCTTTTATCTCCCGCAAATGAAAGTGTTTTATGCTTGACTTAGAAAAAATCGACACCCCTAAAGCCGCTGAAGAGGGCCATGAAATCGAACTCGTTTACAACGGCAAATTGACAGGCTGGTTTGTCACTGTTCGCGGTGAACTGTCATCCACCGTCAAGGCTTGGCAGTTGGCACTTGGTAACAAGTTCCGCATGAAGGAATGGCAGGAAAAGCGCAAGGGCAAGGGCGACAACCCAACGCCAATGACCGAGGAAGATTTACAAGTCGGCTTGCGTGGCGCGGCGATCCGCATCAGTGGATTGCGCGGTGTTATTTTCGGCGGCAAGCCAATGGAATACTCAGAAGCAAATGCCTATGAGTTGGTTCGCCGTCACCCTCCATTTGCAGATCAAGTGCTTGAAGCAAGCGCTGAAATCTCAAATTTTACGAAAGCGCAGTAGCTGAACTGATCGAGTTTGCCAAGCATGAATTCAAACTTGGCAAGCGAGACACAGACGGAAAATCACTGCGCGAGACTCTACAAACAGTAGAGAAAATGACCGGAAAGATGCCTCAAGAGGGTATTAACCCGGTCATTTTTCCTGAATCCGTTGGGCATGTCTGGGGATGGTTCCTAGAGTTGAGCAACAAGAGACCGCCCGGAATGTCAGGGCATTCTCCTATACCAGAATCTGAGATAGGTTGGTACTTCAGGAACCGCCATATATCCCCAACATTATGGGAATTGACTGCAATATCTGCCCTTGATAGGGTTGCTTTGACACCAGTTGAAGACGTTGATTGATTGGCCGATAAATGCTATGTTCATTGGTCAATCAATCAATTGAGGTTCAGGTATGGAGTCAGGTGAAAAGATCGTAACGATTCAGCAAACGTCAAAGCGGTACAAGGCCGCGCAATTGGCTGGGGTTGTGTTCATGTGTGTTGGCACAGTTTCATGCGTTTCAAATTCGCAGCCAATGATCCATACGGTCTTGTGGCCGATTGGAATATGTTTGTTCGCTTATGCCCGTATCGGGGCATGGTGGAAAAACGGATAGCACTTTTTTACTTCAAACAAAAACCGCCCACTGAGGCGGTTTTTTATTGGGCGTCTTAATGTCTCTTGATCTGCAAACAATTGGACTTGAATTCCAAACTGACGGGCTAGAGAAGGGCACAGCCGCGCTTAAAAACAATGAACAAGCCGCTCATAAAGCGGCAGACGCAGCCGACAATGCATCGTCAAAGATGCGGATCATGTCGGACGCTCAAAAAGCCGCTGCATCTGCAACCGAGAAGGTCAGAGAGTCGATTGATAAGCAGGTTTCCGCAATGCGTCAGCAAGTGGAAACATTCGGCATGAGTGAACGTCAATCGAAGCTGTACAAGCTATCCATTGACGGCGCTACAGAGTCCCAACTTAAGCAGGCAGAAGCCGCGCTAAAGCAAGTCGATGCACTCAAACGTGCGGGAGAAATGGGCGAAAGCGCAGGCCGCGCTATCAAGGTAGGTGCATTGGCTGCTGTGGCTGGCATCGGTGCGACCATCGCGGCATTTGAGATGCTGATTGGCAAAGTTTCCCAATACCAAGACCTTGCTGAGCAAACGGGCGGCGATCCTGCTGGGATTGCATCGCTTCGCACCGCTGCTGATGTGGGCGGTGCATCAATTGAGCAACTGATTGCATCTGCAAACAGAATGCAACGCAGCCTAGCCGCCGTTGACGATGAAAGCAAAGGCGTAGGCCGTGCACTCGGAAAGATTGGCATCGAGGTGGAGAGCTTTAAGAATCTCCGCGCTGATGAGCAAATCAAGACTGTTGCAAAAGCAATGGCAGGGTATGAAGACGGGCTAGGAAAAGTCGCCGTCATGAATGAAATATTCGGGCGTGGTTCAGCAGCTTTGATCCCGACAATGAAGGAACTCGCAGCGCAGACGGACACAAATAACGGACTGACAACTGAGCAAATTCAACTTGCAGACGATTACAAAGACGCACAAGCGCGCGCCAAGTCTGAGTTGATGCAATTTGCTGAGCAAATGGCAGTTGCCGCGTTGCCTATGGTGACGGCATTCACGGGCGCAGTGCAAGACACATTGAAAGAGCTTTTTAGTCTTGACTCGCAGGGTAACAAGCTTTCCAAATCAAATGATGTTGCAGACTTCGCGGAAGTTGCGGCAACTAGCCTTGCTAGTTTGGTTGATATTGTCTACGGCGTTGCACAGGTGTTCAACCTGATTGGAAACAATATCGGCGCTGCACTTGCGCAGGCTACCGAGTTTGCAAAAGGCAACTTTGAAGGCGCTGCTGAAATTGGCCGCGCATCAAACGAGTTCAATTCAAAGCTTAGCTTTTCGCTTGGATTGTCCGAAAAGTTAGAGGCAAGAATCAAATCCATCAAGAGTGCAGCAAAGGACAATCCGCAAGACGGCGGAAATGAAAAGCAGCTTGAATATCATAGCAAGGCAGCTAAAGCAGTCAAAGCCGTAGCCGACGAATACGCCAAGTTGAGCGCAGAAATCGCCAAGCAGCTAGCCCTGTCGCAAGCCGAACTAGACGGAAACGGCAAGCTCGAAGCCTCTGAAAAGTACCGCATCACCACGCTCGAAAAGCTTATCGAACAATACCAAGCGGGCAAGATCACGCTTAAGGAATACATCGACCTTGAATCCAAGATGAACGATGTTCAGGGCGTGATGGAAAAGGCAGAGGCACAGGCCAAAGCCGCTAAGGCCGCACAAGCCGCCTACGCCGAATCGCTCCAATATCAAGATGATGTGAACAAGGCCTTGCGTGAAGAGGAAGACGCACGTAACCGTATCCGCTTGGCCGTGGGCGCTAACACTGTTGCCGCTGAAGAGGCGCAGCAACTCGCGCAACTGGAAATGCAGACCGTCTTTGCATCTGCTGAAGACCGTAAGCGCATCCTTGATTACTACCGCATTGAACTTGACCTTCGCAAAAAGATCGCAGCCATCAATTCAGCAGGCGGCATCGACCAAGCAGAGCGTGATCGCCTGATCGCCATTGAGGCAGAAAACGCCGCCAGACTAAAGGGTGTAGCCGACATGGGCGCGGCCATGCAATCCACCACAAGCATTTGGCAAAGCATCGACCAAACCGCGCATACCGTATGGACAAACGTGCTTCAAGGCGGGCAGGATGTTTGGAGCAAGCTGAAGAACACAGCCAAGAGCGTTTTCTTTGACTGGCTGTACCAGATGACGCTGAAGAAATGGATTTTCAGCATTGGTGCCACGGTCAGTGGTTCAGGTGCCATGGCGCAAACCGCAGGCGCATCGGGCGGCGTATCCAGTGCGCTATCGCTTGGCAGCTCTGCGGCTAATTTTTTAGGCCTTAACTCTGCCACGGGCCTCGGCTCGCTCTTTGGGTCAAGTGCCAGCTACGGAGCAGCCATTGGCACCAGCTCCATCGGCGCAGGCTCGCAAGCCGCCATGCTGGCCGCGCAAACCGGTGAATTTGGGGCAGCAGGTGTCGCCGCGACCTCCAGCGCAGCTGCGGGTGCTGGTGCGGGAGCGATGGCCACAATTGGCACTGCAATGCCATACATCGCGGCGGCAGTAGGCGTCTACATGCTAGCCAAAGGCCTGGAGGGCGGAGAAAAACGCAGCGGTGCCACCTACACCACAGGCTCAAAAGGCGAGGCCGTGTTTAACCAAGGGCCATCTGGCGGCGAGATCGCGGCAGACCAGTCGCGCAGCCTCTTCTCCAGCACCCAAACTGAAATCAACCGCTTGTTGGCAGGCTTCGGCAGCAAGGCCACCGTGACTGGGTTCACGGCAGGCCTGGAGTCCTCCAGCAACGGCAAAGGCTTCCAGTTTGCTGGCGGCTACGTGGGCGACAAAGCCTTTGGCGAAAACTTGGGCCGCACGGGTGGGCAATTTTCGATGCAAAGCCAAGACAGCGCCACCGCGCTGGCTAACTACGCAACCGACTTGCAGCGCTCCGTGCTTGAAGCCCTCCAGGTCGCTGACCTGGGCGGAGACATCGGCAAATGGTTGCAAGGCCTGGGTGACATCGAGCAACTGACAAAAGAGCAAGTCACCACAAATCTTGCCCAAGTCACCGCCTACCAGCAATTGCAAACGGCCTCCAAAACATGGCCCGAATCCCTGGGCATCATGAAGACGCTCAGCATCAGTGCAGCATCCCAGCTACTGAATGTGGCGGGTGGCATTGCAAGCCTATCCGAAGTGTCTAGCAACTACTACAGCCTGTTCAGTACCGACGCCGAGAAGCAGTCCGACGCCACCAAACTCTTGCGCGCAAGCTTTGACGCCATCAACGTCGTGGTGCCAGAGTCCACAGCCAACCTGCGCGAATGGTACAAATCCGAAGTCACCCGCCTGGGCGCCCTTGACCTAAGTATCGAAGCCAACGCCAAGGCCTACGCCGGCGCCCTCAAACTCGCCAGCGGCGTCGATGCCCTTGTCAAAGCCGAAGAAGCCGCTGCCCAAACGCGCCAAAGTTGGCAAGACCAACTCAGCGTCCTTACCGGCAAAACTACCGACACCGCCATCCAGCTACAGCGCGATCTTGCCAGCACCACCGACGAAAGCA
>ERZ650308.918-NODE-918-length-15765-cov-5.899363_pt1 | contig 15765 bp, 11 predicted proteins | sample MGYA00376244_ERZ650308 | MGnify/ENA primary metagenome ERZ650308 (study PRJEB26733, sample SAMN07839295) | wastewater metagenome | biome: small river; feature: stream; material: water | place: USA: North Carolina | collected 2016-04-26 ...
ATTTTTATATTTTTCATTTTTTTCAAATTTAAATGATACCTTTTTCTCAATTCTGTATTAGAAACCAATGTTTAACTGTACCTGGTAAGAGCGTAAGTTAGGCATGGTGTTGTGATCGATACCACGATCCCAAGCAGAGTTATTCCCACCTGAAGCGATTTCTGGATCCATACCTGAATAGTTCGTTAACGTGTAAAGGTTACGTCCAGACGCCACTAATTGTAACTTTCTGAATCCTTTAATTCCTAACGCTCTCACTAAATCAACACCGATAGATACGTTTCTCAAACGAGCAAAAGAACCATCTTCGTAGAAGTAATTTTTCGTTCCATTAAATGAGCTAGCAGCATACACACCGCGGTAGAATGCAGACCAAGCACCTGTTTGACCATCGATCGTGATAGGCTGTGCGTAATCCGAGTGAATACCATCACGGTACATCCAACCTTTAGTTTGGTTGTAAATACCTGCTCCTTGAACTAAATCCACTTGCATATTAAAGGTGATAATTCCTTTATAAGCTAAATCCGTGATGAAAGAAGCATTGAAATCTGGATTAGGATCCCCTAAAGCATAACGCTTAGCTGAGAAGAAAGGAGCTTTAGTCGCCTTGTTCACTACCCAACCATTACTTGCAACCGTATATAAACCACGGTTAGCTTCTGGAATAGCGACTGTACCATCTGGTAATTTAGCATCTAAGCTATGGATACCATAGTAACCGTACAATTGTCCGATTTTCTCACCAGCCTTCAAAATATAACCCGTAGAACCAGCAGCAGAAGTTAATACTACTTCAGCACCACCACGAACCGCTGTAATTTCTGAAGATTGCTTTCCAAAGTTTACCGTAAAGTTCCAAGTCCAATCCGCATCTTTATAGATCTGCGCATTTAAACTTGCTTGGATACCATTAGAAGCAAGAGAGAAGGCATTATCCTTTACCGTACCTACACCTGATGAAGGAATAGCATCTACGTTAAAGATCGCATTATCAGTAGAACGCTTCCAGTACGTAGCAGATAAGTTTAAGTTATTCAACCAAGCTGAATTCTTTCCTAAGTTTAATCCAATATCCGTACCAATCTCTAATTCCTTAGAAATCTCTACGTTCAAGTTTGGATTTGATTGCGTTAACGGGAAGAAGAATGCGTTACCTGCACCTATAACACCTGTATTTAGGGTTATATAACGATCAAATGGACGCGGTTGAATACCTGCCTCACCATACGCTGCACGTAATTTAAAATCTTCTAACGTTGTGCTGATCGCTGAATTTTTGAAAATTCCTAATTCAGATACACGTAAGTAAGCATCTCCACGAGGGAACGTTTGTGGCGTAGAAGCTGCACCGAAGGCAGAAGAGTAATCCGTACGGAAACCACCTGAGATACCCCCATAAGTACCATAGTCAAAACGCTGATTCACTAAATAACCATACGTAATGAACGGCTCACGGTAATCACGAGCTACATACGTAGAGGCCGCTTGTGAAGTGTTGTAAGGAGTATAGTTAGGTAAACCGATACCGTAAGAAATGTATGATGTAGTCTCTCTGTTACGGTAATCAAACGATAATTGCGTAGAAGTTCTTAATGGAATATTTACACCAAAGTCTTTTTGTAAATCCGTCGTAATAAAGGCAGATGCCAATAAGTTTTGGAATGCACTAGTGTATTCGTAATTATTGATCTCACCCGTTGCATCATTACCATTGTAGTTATAGTACCAATACTGTTGGTCCATAATATTCTTATTTCCCGTTTGGTTTAAATAAGTATATTTTGTCTTGTCTGTTTGGTAGTTAACACCATACTTCGCATCTAATGAAAGGAATTTATTCACCTCATAGTTTAAGTTCAAACTTTGGTTAATATCAATTCGCTTTGTATCTGTCGTAGTATAGTAGTTCACTGCATTCGGGTTATAACCGTTTACACCTACCGCATCACCAAAATACCCTGGGTAATTACCGTCAGCGTCTTTAAAGTCATAATCCACAAATGGACGTGAGTTAAATACAGAGAAAATGATTGAACGACCCGTTCCATCATTAATCGTGTTCTTCGTGTGAACTAATTGCGTAATCGAACGTAATTTCAAACCTTTCGCTAATTCAAAACCTAAGTTCGCTGTTAAGTTCGTACGATTTAAACCACCCACATTTTTAAACGGACCTGCGTTATCTGAATTAGATAAAGCTAAGCTAAAATCACTTTTGTCCGATCCTCCTGAGATAGCCACAGAATTGTTGTAGTTCGTTGTAGGAGTAAAGAACATCTTAAAGTGATCGTAGTATTTTAAGTTCTTGTCATACGCCTTATTAATATTAGTCGTAGGATCCGTACTTGCTAAGATGACGTTTTCACCATATGCTCCATAGATTGGATCTAAAGCCAAAGGATTTCCTGAACCACCAATCACCTCATTGTTTGCGTTCGTTTTGAAACCATGCTTATCTGCTTTTCTCAAGTTACCCACATTTAAAGGAGTAGAATTAATCACCGAAGAGTTGATATCAATCGAGATTTTACCCGCTTTACCTTTCTTAGAGAATAATTGAATAACTCCATTTGCTCCTTGCGCACCATAGATTGTTGCAGCAGCTGCACCTTGAATTACCTCCACACGCTCAATGATATTTAAATCGATTGAATTAAGATCAGTAGAACCTAATTCAACTCCATCTAATAAGATCATCGGAGAAGTACCCCGGTTAATCGTATTAATACCACGTAAAACGATATTTACCGGTTGACCTGGCATACCATTCGCAGCAGAAATTTGAGCACCCGCAATTTTACCAATTAACGCTTGGTCTACTGAAGCAGACGGCACAGAAGGTAAATTTTTCGCTGTGATCGCTTGAACATCAATCGCAGTAGAGCGTTTGTCGATTGCCGTACCTGTACCCGTAACAACCACCTCAGAAAGCTGGCGAGAGTCTGTAGACAATTTAACATCAATCACGGATTGATTTCCCACAGAAACAGACTGTGGATTCAGGCCTACAAAAGAGAATACTAATGTGGCTGAACTTGGAACTGAGACAGCATAGTTTCCGTTTGCGTCTGACTGTGTTCCTTTGCCTGTTCCTTTAATTTGAACAGTAACACCTGGAAGACCAGAACCGTCCTCGGCTGAGGTCACCTTTCCTGTTACTTTTCTATCTTGAGCAAACAAGCTCGCAACCGATAGTAAGGTAAACAGCAAAGTCATGAGTAAGTTTTTTTTCATGAACATTTAGTTAGGGTTGAAAAAATTTGTTGATAAATCTATCGCTGGTAAATTAACAAAATGTTAATAAACAAACAATAAAAAAGTAAAAGATTGACGAATAAATATGAGATCAACTGAGAATAATCAGTTAATTGTATTGCAAAACAGCTTATTGAGCATATAATATTTGGAAAAATACAAAAACGCACACAATAAGGAATTTTGTATTTTTTTGATAAAATAGCACATTTACAAGAATTGATCCAACAGCATCACTCCGGCCAAACCTGTTAAGGAAACAATCGTCTCCATCAAGGACCAAGATCTCAATGTTTCTTTTACCGTTAAATTGAAATATTCTTTAAATAGCCAAAAACCCGTATCATTCACATGGGAAAACATCAGACTACCTGCACCGATACTTAGCACCATTAAATTCGCATTTACACCACCCGCAGCCACTAAAGGATAGATCATCCCTGCTGCCGTCAAGCCTGCAATCGTGGCAGACCCCAGGCAAACGCGAATGATGGCTGCCATCATCCAGCCTAAAACCAAAGGATGAATAGGCAAACCACCTAAATACGAAGCAATTTCCTGGCTTACCCCCGAAATTAACAAAATCTCTTTCAAGGTTCCAGCACCTGCAATAATCAATAAAATCATCGCCACCTCTTTCACAGCCTCGCCATACACGTTCATCACTTCTTCAATTTTCTTCCCTCTGCGAATTCCTAACACATAAGTAGCCACTAAAATAGCCACCAACATCACCATCGCTGGATCGGCTATAAATTTCACCACGGAAGAATCCGGCATTTGCACTTCGGCAATAGTCGTTCCTACTAATAAAAACACAGGAAAAAGAGCAGCAATGAAGCTGGCCGTTTTACTCGGCAGATTCGTTTCCTCTACTTCGGCTGCTGCGAAAGATTTTAAGGGTTTGACGGGGAGATGGGCTAAGGTTTTGGCAAAAATAGGACCGGCTAAAATAATCGCCGGAATCGCTACCATAATTCCCAGGATTAAGGTTTCTCCCATATTCGCGTGAAACTGCGCCACTAAGGCCGCTGGAGATGGATGGGGTGGTAAAAATCCATGCGCCACAGACAAGGAGGCCATCATAGGCACGCCCGCCATCAGCGGTGGAATCTTGTATTGTTGTACTAAAGAGAAAATCAAGGGAATCATTAAGACAAATCCCACATTATAAAACAAGGGAATTCCGATCACAAAACCCGTCAGCATCAAGCCCCAGGTAATGTTTTTTAACCCAAACAAGTCAATTAAAGTCCCCGAAATCTGTTTTGCAGCCCCAGAAGCAGCTACTAATTTACCCAGCATGGCTCCTAGCACAAGAATAACAACTAAAGACCCAAGCGTATCTCCAAGCCCTTTTTGGATGGATTTGGCAATATCAGGAAGCGGTAAACCGAAGCAAACGCCCGCAAAAATACTGACGAGCAAAAAGGATATAAACGAATTGACCTTCCAGTACGTGATTAACAGTACTAAAAGGCCAAGACTAGCAATTACAATCAATAAAGTCATAGAGTGAATAGGTTATCACTCACAATTTAGCATTAAGCTTTAGAAATCACCATACGTTTCCTCTAAATATTTCTGCATCACTAAGATATCTTCTTTAGAAGTTAAATCCGGCACATTCTCTGCTAATGGAATCGCGAAGAATCCTTTACCTTCCCCTTCTCCAAACATCACAACAGACGTAGGCAATTCTTTTTCATTACGCACTGGATGGAATGGAGTTTTAGCCAAATAAGGTAAGAAAGTGCTCGCCTCAAACACAAACACATTCATGCTCACGCCTAATCGACCTTGCTTCGCCATTAATTCTTCCGCTTGCTCTTTCGTCGGCTTTTCGATAATTTCTAATAAATACCCTTCTGCATCCGTGCGAATCAAGGCAAAAGCAGAAATACGCTCCTCTGGATACAATAAACTATCGCGGTGATACGAAATCAAGGCTTGAGGAACCTCAGATGCCCAAAGTGTCTTCAACGCATTCACCGAATACAAGTTATCCGAGTTACACACGATTACGCGACCTGTTTGCCAATCTGCGTGTTGTGATAAAGCTTGGTACACCGCATCTGCAGTACCCGCTGGTTTCTCGCGATCCGCCGCAATTTGCTGGCGAGCGAAGACGATTTTCATTCCCCAAGTCGCGTCTTTAGCCATTAAGGACTCACAATATTCTTGCGAAACGCTATCAGTCGGATGTAATAATAACATCACTTCTTCGATACCCGCTAAATGTGCGTTGTACAATTGGTAATCAATCAAGGTCTTGCCATTCTTTCCCACTTGGATCATCCCTTTGGTCACTGCATTCGCCTGTGCCACTAATTTCGGATCTAAATCACTGTTCTCTTCTGCTAAGGCTTTCTTCATGCGAGAAGCCATACCTCCCGCCAAAATCAATAATCTCTTTTTCATCTTATTTTCGTTGTTCCTTTATCTACCGTTATAATGTAAGCCTTCCCTCCCACTGCTTCTATCGCCTCGACCACTTTTTCAGGATTCTTGGGCGCGTAAGCAAACATACATCCGCCACCACCTGAACCGTTTATTTTTCCTCCCAAAGCTCCCGCCTCCAAAGCTGCCTGGATCATTCGGTCAATCTTGGGCGTAGAAATCCGCTTGTGTTCCCGCAAATTTACTTGATGTTCCGTTAATAAGGAACCTAATTTCTCATCAGACCAAGCTATTTTTCCTTCAAACATCGCTTTCGCTTCTAACAACAAATCTCGATCACTAATATTCGACTGTAAAAGCACCCACTCATCCTCTGTTAACAAGTCGCGGTATTTCGCGGGATCATTTTCTATCGCTAAATCAAAATCCGGGAATTTCGCCTGGATTTTCTGCATTCCACCTAACATCCCAAACTTCACGTGACTCAAAATACCCAAGGTATCTTTAGGCTCTTCTGAATCTCCTAAAACAAAAGTTCCTAGCTCTCTAGCGTATGTTTCAATGTGAATCTCCGGCACAGAGGCTAAATAAATCACATTCCCAACAGCCGTTGAATACTGGTCCATCATCCCGCCTGGCTCAGAAAACTCAAGTACTTCTGCCTCGTAGGTAATCTCACCTACCTGCTTTTGGGTATAGCCTAAACCGTATATTTCGTTCAAGAAGTTCACCCACGATACCAGCAAAGCGGACGAACTAGACGTTCCGGAATTGATAGGAATATTTCCGCTTACCGTTAATTCCAAACCTTTGGCTAAGCGATGTCCCTTCCGGTGCAATACGTTTAACACACTTTTGAAATAATCACGCTCTTTCGTGTAGACTAAGGGAAAGCTTAGCTCGAATGATTCTTCCGCTCCTACATCTGGTAAGGAAAAATGTACCACATTATCTACCCTGAAATCACCTTCAATCTGAATGCGCTTCGAAATCGCCGCCGCAATTACCGGTAATCCTAAATAATCTTGGTGTTCGCCAAAAAGACAAATACGCCCCGGGGTTGATACGATCATCTTATGCTGGGTGTTTCGTTAAATAATCCAATTTATAAGCCCAGGTGGCCGCGATGTTTTCGGCCTTAGTAATCGCCTCTTCCGTCTTAGGCCCTTCAAACAAATCGTGAAGCGTTTCTCTGAACATCGCTAACCAACGCTCGAAGTGAGCTGGCGTAATGGGATGAATCTGATTAATCTGCAAATGGGGTCTCATCGGAGCCCCTTTGTAGGATGTCCCTTGAAACAACAACATCTCCCAAAAATCATACATTTTAGGGAGATGCGTCGAAAAATCTACGTGCATCACCTCCACAAAAACCTTACCCACTAAATCATCTGAAGGCATTTTAGCATAAAATGCATCCACAAACGTTTTAATGTCGTCCTTCGAAGTGATGTCGTTTTTCATTAATGCGTTTTTACTTTTGCTAACAATTGATTAGCCACTTTCGCCCCTTGAATAACGCCTTGATCTAAGGCAGGACGGAAGTGAATTCCGCCATACAAACGACTAACAGATGCTTCATCTGCCGCTTGCTTAAAGGACGTGAATTTACGTGGGGGCAAGCCATATGGAATTTCTGTTGAGTCATTAAAGGCCACATTTTCCCCATATAATTTTGTCAAAACCGTAGCAGACGCACTTGAAATAGTACTATGCCCAGAAGTATATTCTGGGAATGGAGGCGTCTGTAAAATCGGTATCCATTTCTTATCAATGCTATTATTAATGACTGTCTCCGGACGAATACGTACCGAACGGTATTTCTCATCCCAGCAGGAAATAAATCCATCAAATATAGACATGGATGTCATCACAAATGCCTCCGCTACTTGTATATGGGATTTCTTTAGTTGACGAGAAACTTGACCTACAATGCCTAACCAGTGACCGCCTGGCGACATTTTCTTCGTTGCAAACATCGCATGACCTGTGATGTTCATCTTAAACGGATTGCAATCCCAAAAATTAGCGATATCACGTTGTTCATTCGTTAAATTTTTAACGGTAGTATACGATTCCATCACCTCTTTGTAATAAGGAGTTCCCGGTGTTAAATCAAATTTAGAAGGAATAGGGGCTTGAAATTGACCAGAAGAATCTAATGAAACGGGGCGAATTTTTGTCCAAAAAGGCTCCACTGCATCCATATAAGCAGGAGGAGTAGGTGTCCATGTTCCTGGCGCATTCGTAACGGTAAATCGGAAACCGCGGGTTTGCTTGTAATTATCCTTTGCCGCATATTTAAACACTGATTCAGCAATCGAATCCCCTAGTGCAATGGAACGTTCGTATACATCGTCCGGAATACCTGTCGCACGGTAATCTTCTTCTAATTTCTGATCAAACTCTTCATATAATTCTTGAGCAAAAGTTAGCTTCTTGCCTACTGATAAAAATGCGCGGGTGGAAGCTAATGGGTAACAATATTCTTTGCCCTTTTCTGGCTGAGCCACTTTCTCGAAACCATTGATTTGGCCTACCAAGGACTTGTAACCTTTTTCTCCGTGAATGGCAGCTTCATATCCTGCGATACTAGCATACATGTAAATACGGGAAGAAACAGGTGGCGCGAAAATATCGTGAATGATACTTTCTGTCAGCATGACTTCCGCACGAATTAAAAATTCAGGATTCGATGCGGCTTTTTGGTAATCTTTATTCGAGCTAGAACATGCTGCTATAAGCAATACACTCATTAAAAAGGCAATTTTTCTCATATAGGGTTTGATTAACCTAACAAAGGTACAAAAAACACCCATACATTTCGATGACGAAAATCAGGATCTGGCCAAAATTTCTTCTGCAGCTTCCCTCCCCGAAACGAGTGCGCCTTGTAAAGATGGAAATTCCAAATAATCCCCAGCTAAAACAACTCCCTTGGCCGCATTTTTTATGACAAGGTAGTCATCAACCTGCTGCAAAGAATGCGGAATATCAAAGCTTTCAATTAGCGTTAATTTTTGCCCAGGTAATTGACTTTCTAAAGCTGATTTCACTTCATCATCCGTACTAATTTTCAAGCTCGTAGCTGAATACAAAGCCTTTTCCTTAGGCGCTAAACCAGGATTCACATCGCTCAAACAAGTAAAATGCAGCAAATGCTCCTCACCCACAAGCCGCAGCAAAGCAGGTTTTTTGGTGACTGCTTTGGCCGAAAAATAAACCGTTTTCGACCCTAAGGTTTCCGGCGATGGGAGTCCTAGCATTTTTGCCGCCATAGGCATTTCCACGGCTAATATCACCCCTTCTCCTTCGATTTGCTCACCTGATTTCAAGGTCACATGCTTCGATGAAACCTGCGTTATTTCTTGACCTAATCGAATCGAATCCGAGGGCAAATAGGACGCTAATTGATCTGGAATTGCTTGCATACCCTTCGCAGGAATCGCTGTATTTCCATACAAAAACTGCTGTAAATAATAGAAAAATAAAGACGCAGGCTGCGAAAGGGATTCATCCAAATAGACTCCTTGAAAAAAGGGAATTAAAAAATCGTTTTTGAAGCGATCTGAAAAAGAATACGATTCTATAATTTCACGCGTTGTTTGTTTATTATTATCTAAGGCAGACAATTCTCCCTGCAATTGAAACCAAATTCGTATAAGGGAAAATACATCTTTCAATCGGAGTAGATTCGAAGAGAAAAATGACCAGGGATGACGCAACGGATTATAAAAAATGTGATCTTTCAAAAGGGCTCCTGACTCGAAAAATTGCAGATGAAGCGCCCCTAGATCCAAGGAACGTTGTACCTCTGGATAAGCGGTTTGCAAAACCTGGAAGCCTCGGTCTAAAATAAATCCATCTTTTTCTATGGAAGAAACGCGTCCACCTACCTTGGCCTGCTTTTCGAACAAAATGAAGTCTCTGCCGTTTTGGTGTAAAATAGTAGCGGCTTGCAAACCGGCAATTCCACCACCAATAATCAAGATAGGTTTCATAGATAAATTATATTTTTTAAAACACTGCAAAATTAAAATTGTTTAACATTCTTTTTATTAAATTGCAGTTTATAAATACAAAATTGCTGAATGGAGTACCTAATTAAGGCAGAAGGAGAATACCGATACATCGATGAAGGAAAGGGGGAGACCCTATTATTACTTCACGGTTTATTTGGTGCATTGAGCAATTGGGCTGGTGTGATTAATCACTTTAAGCCAAATTACAGAGTGATTATCCCACTCATGCCTATTCACGATATGCCTATCAGAGAAGCAGGATGTGAAGGATTAACGGAGTTTATTGAAGGATTTGTTGACTTTAAAGGATTAGAAAATTTTAGTGTCATTGGTAATTCATTAGGTGGTCACGTAGCATTGATTTACACATTGCGTCATCCAGAAAAGATCCAGCGATTGATTTTAACGGGCTCCTCAGGGCTATTTGAAAACTCGATGGGTGGCTCTTATCCGAAACGTGGAAATTACGAATACATTAAAGAACGAGTAGAATATACCTTTTACGACCCTAAAACGGCCAGTAAAGCATTAGTGGATGAAGTATTCGAAATCACGAATAGTATTCCCAAAGTAATGCGTATTATCGCCATTGCGAAATCTGCTCAGCGGAACAATATGGCCAAAGATATTGTTCATATCAAGGCTCCTACCCTCTTGATTTGGGGATTAAATGACACCATTACTCCTCCCGAGGTGGGACATGAATTCAATCAATTAATTCCAGGTTCAACCCTTCGATTCATTGATAAATGTTGCCATGCCCCTATGATGGAGCGCCCCATTGAATTTAATGAGATTTTAACTGAGTGGTTAAACCAGAACCCCGTTTAATATGTTGATGCTCTCACACCTAAATTATGATTTACCGGTGTTGCGTTTGACAGATTCAGTGGCGAAAGCGCTGAAAACGTTACGCATTCAAGGGGTTAATGCTTTAGCGGTGGTGGAAAACAAGCACTATATCGGCTTAGTTTCAGAAGAAATTTTAGGCCAAGCCATTTCGCCAGACCAAACGATGGCTGATCTAAAAGAACATTTTTCTGTCTTTCGAATGGAAGAAGAGGAAGATGTTTTAGCTAGTTTGCCTTGGTTTGATGAACCGAGTTTGGATGTCATTGTCATCACCAATGCGAACGGCACGTTCAGGGGGTATTTGACAAAAAAATCGGTCGGAAACCTCTTGCTGAATTCGGGTATAGAAAACAAAAACGGGGGTATTATTCGCATTCCTTTTCAAGCCTCTCGCGATAGCCTGAGTGCCATTATTCGCCTTATTGAAGAAGAAAATGGCTTCGTGGTTCGTAGTTTTTTCCAAGAACCCAATGTAGTAATACAAGTACAAACCGAGACTTTTGGCAAAATCATTGCCTCCTTAGAAAGACATGGAATTTTCATTGAAAAAGCCTTTGTTTTTGGGGAGCAAATAGAAGTAAATCAAGATCGTTTTGATCATTTAATGCACTTTATCGAATTATAATGAGTGTACAGTTAGCCATTCATGGAAAAACATTTTCGGCTGAAACCAAGCCGCTGATGGAAAAAATGTGGGCTGATATTTGTGCCAAAAACTGCCAACCCATCCTATCTGATTTCTTCAAAAACCATCTCCTAGAACATGGATTCTCGGTAGCTGAGGTTCCAAGCTATTCGACTGATAAAGGGCTCGAATCAGCAGACATGGCCTGGAGTATTGGAGGAGATGGTACACTCTTAGAAACATTAACTCAGATTGGTAAGCGTGAAATACCTATTCTGGGGATCAATACGGGACGCTTAGGTTTTTTGGCAACCTTATCACCCCCTGACATCAGTACCGCCTTAGACACTGTATTACAAGGAAATTTCCGCATCGAGAACAGAAGTTTAGTGTCTGTTGAATCTGAAATTGATTTTTTTGATGGCAAAGGTTTTGGCCTAAACGAAGTGGGTATTATGAAGACGGATACGTCTTCCATGATTACCATCAAAGCCTTCGTAGACGGAAACTATTTAAACTCCTATTGGGCGGATGGACTCATTGTTTCTACCGCAACAGGATCCACCGGCTATTCCTTAGCAGTAGGTGGTCCTTTAGTCATTCCGAGTTCAGACATTTTCATCATAGCACCCATGAGCCCGCACAATTTAAATGTGCGTCCACTCCTAGTGTCTAGTTCAGCTATTTTAACATTTGAAGTAAGCTCAAGGAGTAAAAACTTCCTTATCTCGCTAGATTCGCGTTCTAAGGTCATAGACAGCCACTTCAAAATCGAAGTAAAAAAAGCACCTTTTTCGGCCAAATTAATCAAAATCCCTGGGGATGATTTCTTACAGACCTTGAGAAGCAAGTTGAATTGGGGACTTGATGTCAGAAATTGATTTTATTGATTCAATAATGCGCAGCACAATTTTAAAATTAGAAATCTAAAGCAAGCGCTTTAATTCATTCAACTTCAACAACGCCTCTATCGGCGACATGGCATTCACGTCCAATTCCTTTAATTGATCCTCGATTTTCTGGAGACCTTCCGGAATTTCTGCGCCAAAAAGGCTCATCTGGTAGTTTGCCTTTGGCATCTCTTTAAGCTTATCAATGTTATCTTCTAGGACGTGATCTTTCTCTAGGTTTTGGAGTATTTCATGTGCACGTAATACCAGCGAAGTAGGCATCCCAGCTAATTGAGCCACATGAATACCAAAACTGTGCGCACTTCCTCCTGGCAATAATTTGCGCAAAAAGATGATTTTATTTCCCACTTCCTTCACGGAAACATGGAAGTTTTGAATGCGAGGAAAATCCTGGGTTAATTCATTTAATTCGTGGTAGTGAGTGGCAAATAAGGTTTTGGCCTTGTAAGCAGGATGATTATGCAGATGTTCTGCGATCGCCCAAGCCATCGAAACACCATCGTATGTGGAGGTTCCGCGACCAATTTCATCTAATAAAACGAGGGATCTAGAGGATAAATTATTCAAAATCGCCGCCGTTTCCGTCATCTCCACCATGAAGGTCGACTCACCTTTGGATAAATTATCCGATGCTCCCACACGGGTGAATACTTTATCAACTAGGCCCAAAGTCGCAGATTCCGCAGGAACATAAGACCCCATTTGTGCGAGCAATACGATGAGGGCCGTTTGACGTAACAAAGCCGATTTACCCGCCATATTGGGCCCTGTAATCATCATTATCTGCTGTGTTTTATCATCCAAATAAATGTCATTAGGCACATAATTCTCACCCGCTGGCAATTGTTTTTCAATAACCGGATGACGGCCACCCTTAATATCAATGATTTCGGTCTCGTTTAAGTCAGGGCGAACATAGTTATTTTTCTTCGCTACCGTAGCAAAGGACACTAATACATCAAGCGTCGCTATTCCCATTGCATTTTGCTGAATGTGAGTCAAATAACTTAATGCTTCCTGAACCAATTCCTGGAATAAACGAAATTCAATGACGGAGATTTTATCTTCTGCACTCAGGATTTTTTCCTCGTACACCTTTAATTCTTCCGTAATATACCGCTCCGCATTGACTAAAGTCTGCTTGCGAATCCATTCAGGCGGTACACGGTCTTTGTGCGCATTCGTTACTTCTAAATAATAGCCAAATACCTTATTGTAAGAAACCTTCAAGGACGTAATTCCCGTGCGTTCAACTTCCCGCTTTTGAATATCAGCTAAGAAGTTCTTCCCTGAGCTAGATAGACCATGTAATTCATCTAATTCAGCTAAAAAACCACTTTTAATCATCCCACCTTGGTGCATTAACACCGGTGGATCTTCGCGCAAAACAGAATCAATTTTTTCTACTAAATCCGAACAGGTATCTAAGCTATTCGCTAAACCCGAAAGGCTAAGCGATGAAGAAGCAGCTAACAGCGATTTCATTTCAGGAATCTGTTGCAAGGCCTTTTTCAAGGCATTTAATTCGCGCGGATTAATCCGACCAGCTGCGACCTTAGAAATCATTCGCTCCACATCCCCGATAGGTTTCAATAATTCCGAAACTTGATCTAACAAGGTATCAGAGGCTAACAAACCCGCTACTCCTTCTTGTCGTTGCTGAATGGCAACCATGTCTTTTAAAGGCAATACGAGCCACTTACGCAGCAACCGCCCACCCATAGCTGTCAGCGTTTGATCGATCAAAGCAATCAAGGGAACTCCACCTTCCTGAGTCGGGTGAATGAGTTCCAAATTACGAATTGTAAAACGATCTAGCCACACATATTTATCTTCTTCAATGCGTTGAATCGAAGAAATATGACCGATGGCCCGGTGTTCTGTTTCTGCCAAATAATGTAGTATGACCCCAGCGGAGATGATGCCCAAGGGACTATTTTCAATTCCAAAACCCTTCAGGTTTTTGGTTTTAAAATGTTGGGTCAAAAGTGGATACGTAAATTCATGGGTAAAAATCCACTCCTCCATCGTAAAGCTGTGAAATTGCTCTCCAAAAGCATCAACAAAGGCATTTCGGTGTTTTTTGGGATACAAAATCTCTGCCGGCAAGAAGCTTTGAACTAACTTCTGAATGTAGGCCAATGGCCCCTGAGAGCACATAAATTCTCCCGTTGAAATATCGAGCAACGCCATTCCATAAGTCGATGATTTTTCATCCAACGAAATGGCCGCCACGTAATTATTGCGCTTATTATCTAATACTTGGTCGTTAAAGGAAACTCCAGGCGTTACTAATTCGGTCACCCCTCGCTTCACTATCCCTTTTACCGTGGCCGGATCTTCCAATTGATCACAAATAGCCACTCGCTCACCTGCACGCACTAATTTAGGCAAATAGGTATCCAAAGAATGGTGCGGGAATCCGGCTAATTCTGCATCTGCATTCCCATTATTACGACGCGTCAATACAATCCCTAAAATTTTCGAAGCTTTCACCGCATCTTGGCCAAAAGTCTCGTAAAAGTCCCCTACCCGGAACAATAAAATAGCCCCAGGGTATTTCGCCTTGATTTGATTAAACTGCCTTGAAAGTGGAGTTTCCCCTTTTTTCAATGGCTCCTCTCCGTTGTCTGCTTTCCGTGCCAAATATTTCTTTTCTATTAAAGACAAAAATAAACCAAATTTTCTATTTTTGATTTCTCTAAACCAGATTAACAAAATGATTAATTCCTCAATTTACATTAAATCTCAACAAGAGGTTTTCGATGTAGTGATCGTAGGTTCCGGTGCAGGTGGCGGTATGGCCGCACACACCCTTGCTAAGGCCGGAGCAAAAGTATGCGTACTAGAGGCTGGACAGCCTTTTGACCCTGCAGATCCGAAAGACATGACCCAACTTAAGTGGCCTTATGAATCGCTGCGCCGTGGGGCAAGTAGTTCGCTGCGTAATTTTGGCGATTTTGATGCCGCTTATGGTGGCTGGGATATCGAAGGGGAACCTTATACTAGAAAAGATGGAACGAAATTTGATTGGTTCCGCTCTCGCATGGTAGGTGGCCGTACGAACCACTGGGGACGTATTTCCCTGCGTTTTGGCCCAGATGATTTTAAACGAAAAAGTATCGATGGCTTAGGCGATGACTGGCCTATTGGATATGATGATATGAAGCCTTATTATGATAAGGTAGATAAAATGATTGGTGTTTTTGGCACCAATGAAGGCTTAAGAAATGATCCAGATGGCCATTTCTTGCCTCCACCTAAGCCACGCCTTCATGAATTGATGATCAAAAAGGCAAACAAAGCCTTAGGCATCCCAACCTACCCGTCGCGTATGTCCATGCTAACAAAGCCTATTAACAGCGAACGGGGCTCATGCTTCTATTGTGGTCAATGTAATCGAGGATGTTCTGCCTATGCGGACTTCTCTTCCTCTTCGGTATTAATCAAACCAGCGGTAAGTACCGGCAACACAACGCTACTTCCTTTTGCGATGGCGCGTGAAGTATTGACTGACCCCATTACTGGTTTAGCAACTGGTGTTTCTTATGTGCACACAGGTACGATGCAAGAGTATTCCGTTAAAGGAAAAATCGTCGTTTTAGCAGCCTCAGCAGGCGAAACTGCTCGTTTATTATTGAATTCTAAAAGCGCGCGCTTCCCGAATGGTATCGCTAATTCCAGCGGTGTCGTAGGA
>ERZ650308.921-NODE-921-length-15731-cov-9.882432_pt1 | contig 15731 bp, 25 predicted proteins | sample MGYA00376244_ERZ650308 | MGnify/ENA primary metagenome ERZ650308 (study PRJEB26733, sample SAMN07839295) | wastewater metagenome | biome: small river; feature: stream; material: water | place: USA: North Carolina | collected 2016-04-26 ...
AATACTTTTCATATGAACCTTTGATGTAGGTTAATTATAACACACTTTCGATCCTGCTTGCCTGTTTAATGAATAGTTGTACCTTCAGGGATAGTATATTCGTTCGTTAAAACATCACCAGACGCTTTGCCAATTAGTACAATAGCGTCTGTCAGCATGTCATCGTCGAACCATCTATCATACATTAAGTACACATCTGCAATGACTCTCGGCCATTGCACAATATCATTCTCGATATTTTCTGGTCTTTCATTGATTTGATGTACCATAAAGATACATAAATCAACCAATTCCGCGTAATATTCTTCTTGTGTTTCGTACATTATGCCTTTGGCTTATAGTAAATATGTGCACCTATTTGTGCCACCTGTGTAAATGCCTTTCTCCAATATGGCTTAATTTTTGCTGTGTGATAGTGTGTAGCACCTTCAGTAATTCCGCGGTAAGTACGATTATGTACGATGTCCCATGCTAACTGTTTAGCATCGGCCCATGCAGCTTCTTCATTAATTCGCTTCTTCTTACCATCACAATACCATGAGAACTGGCATTTATTTTTTACTGGATTTCCGTGCTTATCATGTTTTGCTTGTTTTACAACACCGCAGATGGTCTTTGGGAATTTATCATGATTAACTCTATTCAACGTAACATCAGCTACAGCCGCGCGATCGGCTAATGTTGAACCACGAGCTTCATGGTAAATGTTTTGTGCAAGGCAAAACTCCTGTGGATATTCCTTTGCTGTTAGTTCAACTGGTTGCTGAACTACCTGAACATCCTTCTTCTGTAAAGTCGAAAACAATCCGATACATCCGGTCAATAACATCGACACGACGATAATCGCTCTTTTGTTAATTAGCATATTATGCTCCTTTATTACAAGTTGTAATTTTACAACATTTTTATTCGCGCATTTTCTGTCTTAACAACAGATCTTCTAAGAGTATTTATAACTCAAAGATCTGCAGTAATTACATTGGTGAAATGATTGAATGAGACAAACACTTTGCCAAGTTCGTCCTCTTCTTTGTACAAATTGTACACAACTTTATAACAAAACTGACCACCGTTTGTAATCCCGATAAACTTAGCATCCGAAATTATTACACCGTATGCGTTAGAAGTAACGAGAGACGTCAGATTTGCTGGACTTAACGTAGTCAGTTCTTGAAGTTTTTCTGCGGTAATCATGTTAAACCTTCGATAGCAGAGATGGGGAAACATTCCAAAGTTGGTTTGACGACGTCATAACTTTGACTGTTTTTGAGTTTACCTTTGTAATTGTGCCATATTCAACACGCCCATATTTAGAATCCCACTTAACTTTATCACCAATGCGATATGCAATTGCTGCTTTATGTTGCAGCATATTTTGCCAGTGTTTGTAAATGGTTGCCGCGGTATGAAAATCTTCACGGTCCATTTTGGAGAAGATTTCATTCAAAGTTTGGATATCTTGTGTAGTGAGTGACATGATTTTATTCCTTTACGATTGAATTACTTAACAGATTTCATTGCAGAAATACCTGCAGCCATCAGACCTAAGCCAGCAATTGCGAGTGCAACAAGTGGAAACAGTTGCGAATCAGTTGCGTTATCTAAACCGCCGGCTGCTCCCATAACAAGAATGAGACCGATGAATGTACGAATGGAACCTTGCATAATTTACTCCGTTTGGTTGTTACGTTGTCGATAGAGTAATTATAACAAGATTTATGTACCTGTAAACAAAAAATGAACTTTCTTCACATTTTTATGAAAAAAGTTCACTTTGTATCAAAAATGATACACAATTTAAAGAAAATTTAAACAGATTCTACAAATTGTCCATCTTTAACTCTAAAATGCCGTACATTACCTGACGACCGTGTATATGCACGTCCGCCATCAATCATATTTCCATCAATAAAGATACAGTCGTGATGGCTTTGGCTGTACCAAAGTTTGCCATCTTTGTCTTCAATCATGTCAAAGTCAAGTTCTTCGACGTAGTCAGCACCAGTAATCATAATGTGGCCATTGATTGGATTGTAAAACATTCCAAAGTAACGATTGCCAAATTGTGGATGTGGAGTACTACGATAAAAGATATCCATAGGACGGTCAGAAGCTTTTAGATCACTCGTACAAACATATGTAATTGGTACACCATCTTTTTCTTGATAGTGTTCAATGATAGTTTGTCGATTAAAAATATTTGCGTGGTTGATATCCATTATTGGACCTCTGGGTAAATCGCGAGAATTGTAAAGTGCGGCATTACTTTACGAAGATGATCACGCACAGCCACTGGATTTGGGCCATACGCAGAGATTGTTTTCTTTTGGTTTGTTTTAGTATCAAACCCAAAGACTTCAAAAAGTGTAGTAACGATCATATTAACTCCAAGCGTTGAAAAATTAATTATACACCAACTTATTTAAATATCGCCTTCATAACCAACAGGTACGATTAAACCACTGTCTAATACGACACCATTGATTGTGTGAGGTTCATTTTCATCATAAGTCCAGCCCAAGTGCTTCATCATCTTATGTTTAACCAAAAGATTAGGACTACGAAAGACTTCAGTATCATCAAAGCCAAGCATCACGCCAATTTCGCAAACTGCACCACTACGACATACGCCAGCGACACAATGAACAATCACGTTCATATGATTTTCTTTAGCGTGTTGTAATAGTTCAACCAACTGCTTTGCTTGGTCATCTGTGACTTTGAATTCTTCACCCCAAGGATCATCCTTCTCTAAGTCTAGAAACTCAAATTGGTGAGTTTCTTTAAATTGATAGAGCGGTGTTGGGAATTCCATTGCTGGGTCAACAATCTGAATCAGCATGGCATTAACACCAGGATTGATATGGTGGCCTTTTGTAATATCAGCCAGCGCTACGTTTTGAATCCACATATATGTCCTTAAGGATTAACCAAGAATGTTGACACGTCGATGTAGCCAACGTTCTCAAAATATCCGGCAGCAGGATTACTCTGAGTTACATATTCGCCACCGTCAACTTCAAATTTAATGCTAAAGTCTGGGTTTGGTTTATCGTTTTCAATTCGCCATTGCTCTTTAGCTTTCATAGCCAAATTAACATCTTTGAATACCCAGATGACTTCGCCTTGTCCTCTCGCTGTACCAAAGGTATCACCACTATCGTATGTCATATACAGAACAAATACTGGTTCGCCTGCTTTGACTTCAACTAAACATCCAAGTTTTTCTTCACCATAACGGTCTTTGCTAGTTAGGCTAACACCGTCTACGCCAAAGTCGTAACTACTACGCCAATCGCCGTATTGCTCGCCACTATGGTAACTTTCGGTGCAATGTTGATGGTACTGTACAAATAAATCCATTTTTCTATCCTTAGTTATATCGTGTTAGCAACTCTTGCGCACGTTGGTTGACATCTTTCACATGTACATCCAACTTTTTCTGAGCGGCGTTACGATCTTTCTTTTCTTTCTGCCATTCTTCCCAAAGTTCCAATGCTTTAGAACCTTTAGCTAAGATGGAACCTTTATATTGAACTTCTTTCATGATGCGTACCAAATTTCATCAAAACCTTCTTCCAAGGTAGGAGGATTATCTCTTAATTGATCTGCCATTGACAGTTGAACACTTCTAGGAATGTTTTTACCAGGGCGGTTAGACAATCGGCGCTGAAGTTCTTCATCGTCTGGTGTTTTAAAGACAACCGCAATCTTATAGTAATCAGGCAACATATTGAATTTCTTCTTACGAGCCTTTACAGATGTTGATGTCTGATCCCAAATAATATCACATTTGTTAGCTTTACAAACTAAGACTTGATTTGCCATTAGCTTTACAGCAACAGGCATACGTTCGTCAAAAACTTCGTTATATGTTTTGCCTTGCTGAGTTGCATATTCATCAATGTAGAAATCTGTTGAAACAACAGGGATGCCGATTGCCCAATCTTGATTCTTAATCCATGTGGACTTACCAGAACCAGGTACACCGACTAAAACATATAACTTGTTTTTCATAACTTACGTTGCCTTTTTGGTTCTTTTGTGAGCTTTTCTTCGGCCTCTTTCACGCCGTCTTCAATGATTCCATCAAGTTTCTGTTCAATAATTGTTAGAACCTTACCAGACATTGCTTGCACTTTATCATTTTCAGAAACTTTCTGAGCAGCATATGCACCGACCATTGTGTATGCTGTCTTTTCACTAGGAAGAAAAATCAGAACCCACATTGAGATAACAGCAACCCAGAAACCTTTCCACATACGTGAAATAGTTCGTTGAGCTTTTTCGGTACCGCTAGTACAATAATCACTATAGTGAATAGCATTACCAACAATTGTTAGTGTAGCAAGTCCACATAAAAATACGAAGAACTTACCGATGCCACTTAACAACGAAATTGCATAAACCAATAATGCGAGATCCATTTTACTTCCTTCTTATTTAAAATTACATTGATTTGTACATCGCACCAGTCGCGACGAACGATTGTTTCCAAGTCCATTCATCAAGTACCAATTGATTAAAGATGTGTTCTTCAATCTCAATTGTGTCTTCTACAGATAGTTCAAGCATACGAATTGCTCGGTTGTAGTTATCTGCATAAGCAACTGGTTCTTGCGGAATTCGTTTCATTTTTGCGATTTCTTTAAGATCACCGGTGTTAGCCAACTTCAAATTGGTTTTTGCTAGTTTTGCAACAACAACCTTGAAGTCAACGACTGATTCATCATAATCAATAAGATGCTTTGCGGCATTATCTTTAACGATCTTGAGCAATTCAAGACGATTCATTTTTACACTTTTCATAACATTCCTTTTATTATCTAACATATTATATCACCAATCTGAAGATGGACTTGACGAACTATCAGAAGAACCCCAAGAAGATGAACTATCTGACGAACTTGACGAACTTGACGAACTCGAAGAACCCCATGAATAGCTTGGAGATTCATCCCTGTAACTTGGCGATGTATCTTTGTATGGTACATCGTCATTACGACTTGAGCTTCGTGAAGTGTCGCTATGTGAACTCATGATGTTATTAATCACCATTGCAGTTACCACATTATCAACGAAACTGTCATCTTGCTTTGTCACTGTTTGCGCAGTAGGTTTGTTATCAGCATAAATGTACGTTCTTGGTTGGTTCTTTGCTGCTTTTTCTAACTCAGCTTTGCGATCGGCATCTTGCTTAGCAAGGGCTGCTCTTGCGTAACGCTTGCTTTCAGCTTCGCGAGCTTCACGCCCACGGCGCATGATTTCTTCATTCAATTCATTGCGTGCTTTTTGTTTAGCACGGCATGATTTTACAATACTAACAATCATGTAAATTCCAATGAAAAGGATTAAGGAGGCAAAACCTCCTAAGATTAGGAGGTCTTCCATCATTTGCCTTTCGATGTAAATTTATCTAGCAGTTGTTTACCAATCTCGCTTTGAGCAAGTCCTTCAAGAGCTGCACCAACATTACTACCGCCTTGTGAAGTAAACAATTCACCTAGCGAACTGATACCACCGGTGACGGTACCGCTGTTAGCAATAACCTTGATGTCTGCTTTATCCAATGCGCGAGCTTGTTCAACACCGATTGCTTGGTTAGCTTCAACTTGACGAATTGTGATAAGGTACTGTTGGTAACTTTGGTTCTCGCCGATTTCTTTAGCAAGGACAATCTGTGCTTCAACTGGAGCAAGTTGTAGTAACTTTTCAGCTTCAGCTTTAGCTTGACCGTTAACCAATAGACCTTCAGCTTCTCGTTTCTGAGCTTCAAGAGTACCTTCAGCAATTAGAACCGTTTTCTGCTTTTGACCTTCGGCACTGATAACATCAGTTTGCTTACGTTCTTCAGCTTGAACAATATTAACGTCTTTAGTAATCTCTGCAGCTTTCACGTTTTCAACACGTTGAACTTCCATTGATTTTTCAGCAGTTACTTTTTGTTGCTGTTTGATGTCTTGTTGAGCCATCTCATTAGCAATACCAACCGCTTTATCTTTCTCAGCCGTTTTGATACCAACTTGTTCAGCAGCCAATTGGCGATTAATTTCAACTTCACGTTGAGCATCAATCTCAGCATTTTGAGCAGCTTTCTTGTTAGATGCAACAACGATTCGTGATTCTTTTTCAATCTCGGACTTTTTCTTGTCCATGATATTCTGAATTACCTGTGAATCTCGACTGTCTCGAATGTCCATCAGTTCGATGTTCTTAACAGTTGTAACACCCCAAGCTTTGAGTTGTTCGTTAACTTCTTTGGTGAAAGCATCACCGAACTCAGAACGACCTTGCATGATTTCTTCAATCGTTTTGCTTGCAAGAATTGTACGAGCAGCACCTTGAAGAATAGACATCAACTGTGAACTAAGTTCTTGGAAACTAAATACACGTTGAGCCGCAATGTTTGAATTCTCAATACGGAAGAATGCTTCAAGGTCAAGTACGAATGGCAAGCGACCGTTGTCATATGCTTCGTAATCTTTCAATCGCAAACTAAACACAGATACTGGGAGTTTGATAACTTGAATACCAATTACTGGAATCCAACTTGGCCACTCGTAGTAAGTATTACCGTCTGCTTGATCTTTACCGTAAGAAACGGTTTGTTTTGAACTTTGGATAATGTGTACTTCATTAGTGCTTACAACACGGCGAAGACCTAGAATCCAAAATACGATTGTTAATGTAAATGCAATTGCAAGCATTAATCCAATTGTAGGGAGGAGTGCGATTTCCATTTTTGTCTTTCTTACTTATTCACAACCACTTGACCTTTGAAGTCACGTGGAACGATGATGGTATTGATATGACCAGCCAATGCAGCTTGTGAGTAGTTCAACTCGGCTTGTGCTTGGATGTAAGCAATAGATTGTGCGCCTTGGCTTGATAGGGCTTGCATACGCTGAGCTTCAAGTTTCGCGGTTTCAACCTCTACTTCTTTCTGACGCTTTTCGTTTTTAGAACGAACCAATGAGTTAGCAGACTCAACAACGATGTCGGCTGGAACTACACTACGAATAAGAACTTGCGTAATATTGATAGCGCCGTCAAGACCTTCATCATGCAATGTTTTCTGAATTTGCTCTTTAATTGCAATTTCCATAGCTTGACGGTTGTCACCCATGTCAAGAGCTTCGTATTTGCGAGCTTCTTTGTACATTGCATTACGAGCCGCGTTGTAGATGTAGTTAAACATCAAGTAAGTATCACCGTCATGACGAACGTGGAATGCTTTAGACTTTGTGTTGTAAAGTTCAGCAACTTGTGATTGGTTCAAACTGTAGATAACAATAGCATCAACATCTTTCATTGTTGAGTTATCTTTGGCAACCGGCGTCATGTCATCAAGTTTGACGTTCACATCCTTAACTGGAAATGTAAGAACATCGCCAACTAGTGTTTGGTTCCAAGAACCCGGTACCAACTCTGTCGTGTTGACTTGTTTGTTGATATCAACACGAAGGCCGACCTCACCTGTCTCGATGCGAGTGCACCCAGTGGTAAGGACGGCCAGTGCGCCAATAATGGCAAAAGACTTCAAAATTTTCATATCGTTCCTTCTTCAAAAATACACCAAAATTGGTGCGATATGAAAATTATAACATAGATTAGTTAAAGTATTTCAAGAATTTTTCATATTCCTTAGGATAATTCACTCTAAAATCTCTAACTGATGTAAATGTGTAGTCCATGTTGTTTTCAGTTCCAGCCACTACGATTGTTGGTCCGTATGCAGATGGTTCTAAAGTAATTTTATCTGATGGAGATTTAAATTCTGTGAAGTCGCATACGTTTTCGGGATTTGGGCCGTTTGGCAGAATGCCATTAATAAATGTGTATGTTGTGTAGTTCATTTTCTCATCAATCTGTTCTGTTAAATAATCTTTAAATGATTTTTCTGTCACGGCTTGTTGGTATTTCTTTAATAGATCATTCATATCTGAAGGACTAATTAGTTCTACCTCATAAGCTTGGTAAATCTTAAACTGCGCATTTGGTGTAAACACGCACCATTCAGGAGAACGAATGCTGTCAGATCCTAAACCAGCAACTTTATAATCAACACCCTTTGTGCCAAGTGCAGCATTCATTTTGAACACATAACCTTTAGTACCGTAGCGGCGTGAAAATCCAGTATCACCAACATATTGTTGAGCTTTATCAATAATGTTTGAACCGTAAATACCATCACCAAGCATACGGCCAACTACTAAAGAATCACCGGACTTAAGAACTCTAAAGCCATAGCGAAGAATCATTGAAGCACCAATAGAACCGGTTCCATGGAACATTGGGTTAATGATTTCTTCACCTGCATGTGAAGCCAACCATGCCTTCTGTTGTTCTTCTTGGATAGGAATAGAAACCTTAAATGATTTGACAACTCTTAAAGTTGTATCACCGTGGCGACCATTTCGTTTATTTCTATGTAGGTCAACTGAAATTCTATCAAGGTCTTCTTGTGAAGCATTAACAACTTCAACCTTTTGACCTTCTAATTTACCATGGCTGTAATCATTATCCTTAACATCTTTGATGTAAGCATCCATTGTATCGAATGACTTCGTGAATTTAGCAGGCACTTTCGTTTCGGCATTAGATACGTTATTGTATTTTAGGATTTCTTTGATACGTTTCTTATCTAGTTTTTGGTAAGGTACAATTGGACTTTCGTCATTGTGCAATAGGCCTTCAACAGTTGAAGAGAACCCAGCTTTCGTTAGGTAACTTTCTGCCATACGAGCGCGCATGTTATATGACATTTTGTCATACATTTTTTGAGCACCAGCACGATCTTCATCTACCATATTATCAAAGTATTCCTGCACGGCACCAATGTTGTCTTTGAAATAGTTTGATTGTTTCTTAATCCATGTGGCATCATCCATAAGATCTAATGTACTCTTAAAGATTGCGTCCTTTTGAACTTTAGAAATATTCTTATAGTCTTTCGTGTTAACATTCTCAAGAATATCGCTAACGCTATGCTGACGATTACTTTGCTTAATCATCTGGAATGTTCTTGTTATTGTAGAGTCAATGTCATCTTTAAATGCGTCAGTGTATTCATTGATAGTAAGCATATCATTCAATGTACTGACCTGCGTAGTATCTAAGAAGATTCGTTTCTTATCTGGGTTAGAAAAATATCTCGTGAAAATTGTTGACTTTTCAGCATCATCAAAATTACCAACGTTATTTGAAAGATTATGATAACCGATTTTCTGCAAATCTGTATCAGACAATGCGGCAATAAATTCAGAGTCAGTCAAGGCCATAGTGCCAGTTGCATTATGGATAAACATATATGCTGGTTTTGTCTTAGCGTTCAAATCTTTATATGTGAATACCTTGCCTATACCAGCGACACTTTGAAGTATTGACGTAGTATCACTCTTTCTACCAGATAGTTCATTAAGTGTTGATAACTTAAAAACGATATCATTCAATAATGTAGTTTGTTCATCAGATGTCAAGATGTCCCAAATGTTATTTCTTAGAGTGATATGAATATACACTTGGTTGCTGTATGTGTCAATGTTTCTCATATCCAATGCAGATTCGTGAATCTTATCTGCAACGTCTTTACGTAAAGATGCGTTTGCACGAACCAATCTAACAAAATGTGAGAACAGCGATGGCATACCAGGTGTCATTCCTGTACTACGAATTCGTCTTAAAATTGAGTTGAGATCAATTCCAGCGCCAACGATGAATGAAATAAGATGAGTATTTAATTTATCAAGTTTTCTATTTTGCGCCAAAGATAGTGTATATGAAAATACGTTTAGGACGTTTTCATGGTCAGTACTTGACATTCGTTTCTTTGCGAATTCATCTAACTTAGCGATTAGTTTATCTGTTAATAAATCGACTTCGTAACCACTTATATAGCTAAGAATGCCACGAATAAATGTCAATGCCTTAATATCATCAAACTGATCAATGATTTGAATAAGTTGTTGCTCAATTGATTGTAGAGCTGGTGCACTAAATGGCTTGGCGCCGTATGTCGTTGTTAGCAAACGATCAAAGTCATACCCATAACCGTAAGTTCCGGTTGTTCTGATAGCGTATGCTAAGATGATGTTATCTTTGTCTGATTTGCTTAGATGGTATTCATTCATGATCGCTTTGATTGTATTGTTATTCCAATCAAATTCAGAATCAGTGTATGATAGGACACTTGTGCCGTTTACGTTTTGTACGTTTGACCCAAGTGATATGATGAACTCATCAACTGTTTTAAATTTTAGGTAAGAGTTAATAAATTGGATGTTCTGTCCACCAGAAATATATCCTGGGCGAATTCCGTGGTCAAGTTTAGAAACTGTTTCTTTTGCTTCTTTAAGATTAGCTGCGTTTGGGTTATCAAACAAACTCTTAGCCAAGCCGCCAAATACATTTTGCATTGTGTATTTAAACTGAGCATAATCACACGCATTAATAACACCATCGAACAAACCGATGTTTTGTGCAATCAGAAGTCTCTTAGCCATGTGGGCATAGTTTTTTGATAAGCGAATAGCACTATCAATAGTACCAGACATAGTACTTAATACGTTTTTGCTTTGTACGTTTGTAGTAATGAATTTGGCAAGTTCTTTTAATTGTTGTTCTTGCGGTTCATTTGTTGTACTCATGATCATTTGAAGAGATGCAATTAATGCACCCTTTCTTTGTTCAGCTGTACTCTTATAAACATTATTGAAATTATCAAGAGTTCCACCGTTTACAAAATATGCAACAACCTGTATATTTCCTGGCCACTCTTGCTTTTCAATCTTTTCAGGCTTCTTTGGTTTCTCAACTTTCTTTGGTTCTACACTTGGTTGTACTGTAGGTGCCACGGTTGGTGGCGCAATTGCTTTACTAATTCCACCAATGTTTGCTAATCTATGGTCAATAGATTTCTTAGACATCATGTCAACGTCCCAAGCAGTTATCTTTGACTTCTCAACGTTCAACCCTCTAAATGCATCAAAGAAATCCTTAGATACATCCGTCTGAACACGTGCACGAACACGTAAGTTCATAAATGCTTTGTACTGATCTTTGTCAAGAATGAATTCTTCTTTAGTTACCTTTAGGTGTGATCCCAATTTTGACCACCATGAATCTTTGATCCCGTTCATCCACTCAATAAGAATGGTTGGATCTACTTCAGAAATACCACCCTGCTTTAACTTAACCAAGAATCTTGTGATTTGCGCAGCTGTAGTTGAACTCTTAAAAGCTCCTTTGTCATCTAGTAATTTAATAATCAATGACATGTTGTTATTTTCATCTGAAATGTTGTTCAGTTGAAGCTTTAAGTCATTCTTAAAATATGTATGAGCTCTTTGTTTATCTTTAATAATGTTGTAGCCGATTAGCATACCAACAAAATTAAACATAAAAGCAGACATCATGGCCTTTTCATCGGTCACGAATGTCTGCTTTGAAGTTGCGTCTGTATAAAGTGTATTTTCGCGTAGAGCTTCTTGCTGTTTGCGATATTCATTAAAAGTCGTCATTTTTAAATCCCTAGAAATTACATAGTATATGTTTATTTATAAGGATATCATATGTCAAGATTCTGATAGTTCCTGCTTACGAATTGCTTCTTGACGTTCTTTTTCATGTTTATCGCAAAGTGTTCTGACCCATCCACCTGTACGACGAGTGCCAATGTCACCACATGTTTCACATGTTCGACTAGCGATTGATTCTGCCATACTGATCATACCTTGGACCTGTGCATCTCCACCTTGGCAGTAAAATCGCAATCCACCAAATTTTTCTTTGACTTGTTGTACTTTAACTTGTTCAACATAATCTGGGATCACATTATCATATGGGTTACTTTTTAGCAAACGCTCACGGCTCTCATTTACCCAATTAATGTGACTTTGGATGTTAGCACATAATGCTTCAATAATATGCCACCAACCTTCACCAATACAGAACCCGCCGTATGGTTCAGAAAACATTTTAGGATATGTTTCTTCCATACGTTTAACGAATTCATCGTATCTTGCTTCTTCAAGACTCATAATAATCCTTTAAAATAAGAAGATGAAAACAGAAAGAATCACCATAGCAACAATAGAAAGCACTGATGCATAAGACATAGTCTTAATCACCGACCATCGTTGTGCGCCGTTCAAAGACTGCCAAGCTACAATACTAAAATGTAGAAAGGCAGTGATGATAAAGAATGCTAAGATTACACGTATCATTTGATTGCTGCAATACGGTTAAGATTTAGTGTGATCATAACTTTGCGAGTTTTGGTCTCAGTATGCAATGTATCTTTCACTTCACCCCAAGTACTTGAATTGTACTCTGTTTTCCAGTCAAATTCTCGACCGTCTTTATGGCACCACATTGAATACAATTGTTCCATCTCTACACGTGCTCTGTAATTTCCAGTTGGTTTACTTACAATATAACCAACGTATGTGCCCTTATCACACCCAACATGGTTGCCATAACCAGATCGCACCATCATTACTTGTTCACCTGGTTGAATCGTAGTACCAATAGCACCAGTGATTGGTTTAATGTGAACTTCTGCTGGGATGCGCTTTTTGTATTTCTTTTCAGTCATTACTTCTCTCCTAATAGATATTTGTTTGAAATTGCATTTTTATAAATAATATTATAACAAGGTTTATTTAAAATATGTCAATTTATCTTTATATTAAAACGCATAATGCTACCGGTTTAAAATATTTTGGTAAAACTACCAAAAAAGATCCGCATAAATATACTGGATCCGGCAAATATTGGGTGCGTCATCTCAAAAAACATGGATTTGATTACACGACCGACGTGGTTGGTGTATTTGATGATGAAGATGAATGCCAGCAATTTGCATTAAATTTTTCCAAAGAGAACAACGTAGTTGATTCTGTTGAGTGGGCGAATCTTCAAGAAGAAAATGGACTTGATGGGGCACCAAAGGGACATAAAGGACATAAGTTTACGCAAGAGCAGTTACAAAAAATTTCAGAATCATCTAAACAAAGATGGGAAGATCAAGATTACAGAATAAAAACGTCAAATGCACAATCATTAAGTTGGACAGACGAAAAAAGAATTTCACAATCTAATAGATTAACCGGGGTTGCGCGCCCAGATCATTCGAAGAAAATGAAAGAAATAATGTCGAGCATTGTTCATAAAGAAAGAACATCAAAACATTTTTCAGAAATGGTAAGAACAGAAACACATTGTAAAAACATATCAAATGCCCTTACAGGTAAACCAAAAACAACAGAACACAAATTAAAATTAAGTGCACCAAAACTTCGATGTTGTAGACTGTCAGACAGAACGGAAACAACAGTTAATATGTTAAATAGAGAGCCAACCCCTAGGATTTGCCGTTTGTCTGATAGAAAGGAAATGGATATTATTAATTTTAAAAAATATCAATCTCGCTGATTACATAAATATTTGTTAGAGATTGCCTTAAATGTAAATCCACCGTTGACTTCTTTGAACACTACGCCTTCACGCAGATGACCAGTGAAACCAATTACAGATTTACCATCGGCATAATCTAACAGTTGCGGGATATCAGTGATATTCAATGTGCCGTGCAATGTAGCAGATTCTTCAATCACTGGTGCATGCTTCAAGCCCATACGAGCGATAAGGTCGCGCCGAGCTTGCGGCATTAGGTATTCGCCGGTCTGAATGTTGTACACATCAAACACTCGGAACTCTGTTTCTGTTAGACCGTAAATGTTATCTTGGATGCCTGGGCCAACAAGCTCACCTTGAATTGCGAAATCCCAGAATTCATCAACTGCTTTCATCTTAGCTTCGATGTCATCCTTGCGAGCTCTATCCCAGAATGAGTTACCTTCTGTTTCTTTTAGGTTCAAGTTACGTGAACATACGCCGAACTCCATTTCATCATCTACCTTCATTCGGTAAACGGTCATTGAAGAGCCTTCACACTTTTCAGTAATTTCAAATGCTGTATCTGCTTCGTTAGCTTGAGTGATTTCTTTCTTCAAGTTTTGGCATCGTTCTTGATCAGTCTTAGGAATCTTTGATGGGAAGTTACCTTTGCATGTACCTGCCAAATTAGCAGGAATTGCCTTTTCCCACTTCTTGATACCGAGCACCTCAGTAACATCATCACCCTCGGCCACAGTCAATGAGTACTCACCAGTTTCATCGGTGTAAATCATCAGGTATGTGCCAGTCTTATCATTGTGTACTGGCATCAATAGACCTTGAGAGATTTGACCACGCAACTTAATAGTCTTTAGACGTTCACCTTCTACACCTTCAAATGATTTTGGGTAATGCCCAGCTTTAGTCAAAAATGGTGCAACAGAAGTTGGGATCCAAGAGTCGATTTCAAAATAAACCGCTAGATCACCAACGTTGTACAAGCCTTTTTGTGCAACAACTTTCCAACCACCAACTGTGGCTACCTCAATTTTGTCAGCACCATCAATAGGATCCAAAGAATCAATTGTTCGAATTGTAGCTAATTTTCTCATTTTCTTTCCTTCTTTATTCAATAACACGAATGATTTTCAACCACATGTTGAATTCTTTTTGAGACCAAATTCCTTGGCGAATCCAATAGTGAATTTTTTCAACAGGCAAATCTGCAATCTCGTCATTAGTCAAAAGACCTTTGATTTTAATGTCAGCGCCATGAATGCCTTTACGTTTAATGCGCATACGCATTTGTTCAAATTGAGTCATATGAACTTTCACTAAATAGATGTTGTGGCACTGATCCAAACAACTTATATAAAGTGCTGCTTGACGTACTAGCGACAGCAAGTTTCATGTTCTTCTTTGCTGCCTGTACTTTGTAATAATCACGAGCAATTCTATTTCTTTGATTGCCACGACTATTATTACAATCAAAGCAAGCAGCAACCAAGTTTGATGATGACTCAATCTTTTTGTTCCGAGGACTTGCCCATTTGTCACGCAAATGTTCAATTGTCGCATGTTGAATTGAGTTCGTAATGCTGTTCATTTCACAATTGCAGTAATAGCACTTGTTATTTTGTTTTGCAACTAAACTTAAAAGAGTCATACACTGATGTTGTTTGTTTTGATTGATTAATTATAACACCAATTTGTTAAATTTCGCCAATTTGTACCGTTCATGTCCAATGTTTATACACAATTGTCTTAACTTATAATTATGATCTTTGATTTCTTTAGAAGCATCTTTACCTTCAGGAATAAACTGTAACCTAATGGATTCAAGTTGCTTTGTGGTACTATCCCAGTCGGGTGTTGTGTTTTTCGTCATATTCTTTTTGAATTTCTTGTTCAGCTTTGTATGAGATGTACGCCACTAAAAGTTCAGCGTTGGTTTCCTTATCAAAACACTCTTGTTTATAGTTGGAAATAGTACAACAACGGCAAGTAAGATGCATGTGTTTCTTACCTTTTAGTTTAAACTGGCCAGCGTCCCATCTTGTTTTCATTGCGGTACCTCTACCAACATGAACACTTTCCAATCACGTTCTGGGCTTTGTTCTTTTACGTACTTAAGCATACCGTTTGCTTCATCTAAAGTACCGCTATGGGTTTCTGTGTGGTAAGCATAACACCCAACACTAGTCTTATCTTTGGGATCCCAATAATGTCCAATTGCGTATGTGAATTTTTTCTTAGGGGGATTTTTATAGTACGCTCTAACTTTTTTCTGCAATGTTTTCCATGCGACTTCTTTATTAGCAAAATCTGAACGT
>ERZ650308.922-NODE-922-length-15728-cov-5.134690_pt1 | contig 15728 bp, 14 predicted proteins | sample MGYA00376244_ERZ650308 | MGnify/ENA primary metagenome ERZ650308 (study PRJEB26733, sample SAMN07839295) | wastewater metagenome | biome: small river; feature: stream; material: water | place: USA: North Carolina | collected 2016-04-26 ...
TGGAGCTCTACCAACTGAGCTACTTTCGCATTACAACGGTGCAAATATAAATAATTACTTTCCATCAATGCAAGTTTTTTTCAAAAAAATATAAAGTACGATAGTAGAAATAATACTAAATGACCTCAACTAAATTCATAAATATTTTAGTATGAAATTATTATCTCTTTAATTTGTAAAAAAATGAGCTTAACTAAATGAACTATTCAATTCAAAAAATTGCCCCATTTGACACTTATCCCGTTAGACATTTAGTTTTACGCTTTGGAAAACCTATTGAAACTTGTCATTTTAACGGTGATGATTTACCTACCACACATCATTTTGGGTATTATTTAAACGGAACACTTGTTGGCGTTATCTCATTATTTGAAATTGGAAATGATCACTTTTCAAAACAAAAGTCATATCAAATAAGAGGTATGGCGGTTTTGAGTTCACATCAAAAACAAGGAATTGGAGAAGCCTTAGTACAAAAAGCTGAAGATTTTTGTTTGTCGCAAAACGCAGCATTAATTTGGTTCAATGCCCGAACTTCTGCGGTTGGTTTCTATGAAAAAATGGGCTATGTAACAATTGGTTCTGAATTTGAAATTACAGATGTCGGACCTCATTTTTTAATGTACAAAGCTGTAACAAAAAAGTAACTTGTCATACAAACTCTACGAACTAATTTACCATACAATAAGGTATGATACCTCAACCTAGTTTAAAAATCTTTTAATGAAAAAAGTAATCTTTTGCATTAGCCTACTGTTTATGTATTCTTTTCTATACTCCCAGAAAAAGAGTGTAACCTCAGTTCATAGCAATGAAAAGATTACGATTGACGGCGTTTTCAATGAAGGTATTTGGGCGAAAGCAATTCCTGCAAAAGACTTTGTAATGTGGATGCCCGGGAATGGAACAGCTGAACCCAATGAAAAACGTACCGAAGTGAAAGTGGTTTATGATAACGAAGCCATTTATTTTGGAGCAACAATGTATGATGATGAGCCAGCAAAAATATTAAAAGAACTTAGCCAACGTGATAATTCTGGTATAGCTGATAGAATTGGGATTTTTTTAAATGGCTATAATGATGGACAACAAGAATTTAGTTTTTTAGTAAGTGCTGCAGGAGTTCAAGAAGATTTTCTTTTTACTGAAAGTAATGGCGAAGACTCCTCTTGGGATGCCATTTGGGAAAGCAAAACACAAATTACAGATTTTGGCTGGACTGCTGAAATTAGAATCCCGTATGCAGCACTGCGATTTTCTTCTGAAAAAAAACAAACTTGGGGAGTCAATTTTATAAGGGACTTTAGAAGAGCTCGAACATTTTACTCTTGGAATCTAATTGACAATAAAATTAATTCTAGAGGCAATCAAGAAGGTATTTTGGAAGGTATAGAAAATATTGTAACTCCTACCCGATTATTTTTAATTCCGTACACCTCGTTTTACTTAAATTCTAGAGCAAATCAAAGCACACGATATGATTTTAAAGGAGGATTGGATATTAAATACGGCCTTAATGATGCCTTTACATTAGATGCGATTTTAGTTCCCGACTTTGGACAAGCTGCCTTTGATAATGTGATTTTGAACCTTGGGCCTTTTGAACAACAATTCAATGAAAATCGTCCTTTTTTTAATGAAGGAACTGAATTGTTTAATAAAGGTGATTTATTTTATTCAAGAAGAATTGGAGGAAATCCTTCCATTAGCCCACAAGTATCTGATGATGAAGTTGTTTCTTCAAACCCATCTAAAATAAATTTGCTAAATGCTTTGAAAATATCTGGAAGAACAAAAGGCGGATTAGGTGTGGGAGTTTTAAATGCTGTCACTGAAAAAACAGAGGCAATTATTATCAATAATCTAACTGGTGAAACACGAAAAGCAATTGTAGAACCATTGGCAAATTATAATGCCTTGGTACTTGATCAGCGTTTTGGAACAAATTCGTCCGTCTCATTTGTAAATACGAACGTGACCCGAAATGGAAGTGGGCGTGATGCCAATGTATCTGCTGTTTTATTTGACTTAAATACAAAAAAAAATACCTACAATTTATCCGGAGATTACAAGTTTAGTACAGTAAACGAAACTAGTTCTGACACTAAAATAGGATATACTTCAAGATTGAATTTTGGAGAAACTAGTGGAAAATTTCAATATGGTTTTGGAGCAGAATACATTTCTAAAGATTTTGACAAAGATGATATGGGAATTCAATTTCAAGCTAATTTCCATTCACTTTATTCCAATTGGAGCTATCGCCTTTTAAAACCCACCAATACCTTTAATATGTTTGACATCTATGTCAATCTTTATTCTGAATTTGATAATAGAACAGGAAGAATTCAACAAGGAATGTTGAATCTTAATTTGAATTCTATGAATAAAAAAAACAATTATTTTGGAGGAGGATTTAATACAAGACCTTTAAAAACCTATGATTTTTATGAACCGCGAACCCAAAACCAAATGCGTTTTCTTGAGATTCCGGAAGTATTTAATGCTTATCTTTATTTTTCATCTAACTACAATAATAAATTTGCAGTTGATATAAATCCTTCTTTTGGAATAGCCAATGAAAAAGGCCGAACTGGATATGGATTTTCGTTCTCTCCAAGATACCGATTTTCAAATCAATTTTCTTTGAATTACACTATTGATTATAGTCATCAGAATAATAATTTAGGTTATGTTGGAAATAACAGTAGTACTAAAGAAATTTTTATGGGTCGAAGAGATCGAAGCACTTATGTTAACTCTATACAAAGTAAGTTCACAATCAATAGCGACATGAACTTAAACTTATCGCTACGTCATTATTTGAGTTATGCTATTTATAGCCAGTACTATAGTTTGAATAATGATGGTACTTTAAAAAAGACATTGAATTTTACAGAAAATAGTGATTCTATTTTTAATGCATGGAATCTGGACTTATCCTATTCGTGGTGGTTTGCCCCAGGGAGTCAAATTTCTATTTTATATCGAAATAATGCTGCTCTTTTTGAAAACGAATTCCAACAAGGCATTAGCAGTAACCTTAGAAAAGTAATTGATAAAAATAACTTAGACAATGTATTCTCTATCAGTGTTCGTTATTTTATCGATTACAACTCACTTAAGAGTAAAAAATCCAGTTAAATCGAATTTTTCAAACAAATTGTAATGGATTTGTTAATGCTTTCTAATACAGTTGTAAATTACAAATCTTACTAAAAAAGATTTTTTGAAATAACTTACCTTTGCTTAAAATAAATTCCAATGAACAAGAAAGTTATCCTGATGATTTTAGACGGTTGGGGGAAATCACCTGACCCAAAAGTATCTGCTATAGACAATGCCAACGTGCCATTTATCAACAGTTTATATACAAAATATCCAAGTGCTCAATTGCGAACAGACGGTTTAAACGTAGGTTTACCTGAAGGCCAAATGGGAAATTCAGAAGTAGGTCATATGAACCTTGGGGCAGGACGAATTGTATACCAAGATTTAGCCAAAATTAATTTGGCTGTAGCCAATAAAACCTTAGCTAAAGAACAAGTATTAATTGACGCGTTTAATTACGCAAAAGCCAACGATAAAAAAGTACACTTTTTAGGTTTAGTTTCAGATGGTGGTGTTCACTCACATACTTCGCATTTGAGAGGTTTGATTGATGCTTCTCAAGAATACGGACTAGACAAAGTATTCATACACGCCTTTACTGATGGTCGTGATGTGGATCCAAAATCAGGAAAAAAATATTTACAAGATTTACAAGATTATATTGCGCCAACACCGGTAAAAATAGCTTCAGTTATTGGGCGTTATTACGCAATGGATCGTGACAAACGTTGGGAACGAGTAAAACTAGCCTACGATTTAGTAGTTCACGGAACGGGTACCGCAACAACTGATGTAGTTACTTCTATAGCTAGTAGCTATGGAAACGATGTTACAGATGAATTTATTCAACCCTTGGTTGCTGTGGATGCCAATGGCGAACCATCAGCTGTAATTCAAGAAGACGATGTCGTTATTTTCTTCAACTTTAGAACGGATAGAGGTCGTGAATTGACAGAAGCGCTTTCGCAACAAGATTTTCACGAGCAAAACATGCACAAATTGAATTTGTACTATGTTACGCTTACTAATTACGACGAAACCTACCAAAATGTTAAAGTGGTGTATAATAAAGACAACATCACAGAAACTTTAGGAGAAGTTTTAGAAAAAGCCAACAAAAAGCAAATTCGTATTGCCGAAACAGAGAAATATCCGCATGTTACGTTTTTCTTTTCTGGCGGAAGAGAAACACCTTTTGAGGGTGAGACTCGCATCTTAAGAAACTCTCCAAAAGTGGCTACTTACGATTTGCAGCCTGAAATGAGTGCTTACGAATTGAAAGACGCTTTGGTTCCTGAATTGCATAAAGGGGAAGTAGATTTTGTTTGTTTGAACTTTGCCAACGGAGATATGGTGGGACATACCGGAATTATGGAAGCCGCTATCAAAGCTTGTGAAGCTGTGGATGTTTGCGTAAAGGAAGTAGTAGAAGCGGCCCTAGCCAATGATTATACAACTATCATTATTGCTGATCACGGAAACTGTGAAACTATGATTAATCCTGATGGATCGCCAAATACGGCGCATACTACCAATCCAGTGCCAATTATTTTGGTTGACAAAGAGTTAAAGAAAATTAATGATGGTGTTTTAGGTGATATTGCGCCTACAATTCTAGAATTGATGGGCGTAGCTCAACCTGCTGCTATGACGAGTCATTCGTTATTATAAAAAACGAAATTAAATTATAAAAAAAGCTGTTCCGAAAGAACAGCTTTTTTTATAATTAAAAGTTAAATTTTCAATATTGATAGTAATACTATTATATTTGCAATTAAATTTGTATAACCAATCTTAAATGTGAATACAATGAAAAAAATTAACATCATTATTACTTTATGCATTCTGATTTCTCAAAGCATCTTGGGGCAGTCAGAGGATAAATCTAAAGAATTTACAAAAATTAATGAAGCCTTAAAGAATCCAGAAAAGGTGTACAGATTGAACTTAAGTAATCAAGAAATTAAATGGTCCACTATCGATTGGTCTAAATTTAAAAATTTAGAATATATCAATTTAAAAAATGACCATCTAAAAGAAATCCCTGTTGGATTAACTAAAATAAAATCATTAAAAACAATTGATTTAAGTGGTAATGATTTTAAAAAACTACCTGAAAGTTTCTCTAATTTAATTAACTTAGAAGAAGTCTATCTTAATGACGAGAAAAATATTGATTTGCCAAAAACATTAGAAGTTTTAGCAAAACTTCCCAACTTAAAATCACTTCACCTTGAAAACGACAATTTATCTTCTTTGCCAAGTGAAATGTTGCTTTTTAAAAATTTAGAATTTCTATACCTCAACGAAAATAAGTTCATAGAAATCCCAAGACTTGAACCCTTGAATCACCTTAAGTTTCTGGATTTAAGTAACAATAAGATTAAACCTGAATTTCAAGATTTACAAAATATCAACTTCGGTTTTAAAATAAACTTTTAATTTATATAGATATGTTAGATGCCATTATTCCATTAATTTCATTGATTGCACTAGAAGTAATTCTAGGAATAGACAACATTATTTTCATTTCAATACTAGCTGACAAACTTCCTGAAGACCAAAGAAGTAAACTACGCTATTGGGGAATGGGACTTGCTATGGTAATGAGATTGATTTTATTAGGGTTTATTTCTTGGATTTTAAAACTTGACACAACCTTATTTTCTATTCTTGATACTGAATTTACAGGAAAAGGAATTATTTTAATACTTGGAGGTCTCTTTTTAATTTACAAGAGTACTAAAGAAATTCATCACAAAACAGAAGCTGCAAACTCAAATACAGAAAACAATACTAAAGTCAGAAAATTTAGCAAGTTACTTGGCGAGGTAATTCTATTAGATTTAGTATTTTCAGTTGATTCTATTATTACGGCTGTCGGAATGGTAAATGAACTTTGGGTAATGTACACTGCTGTAATTGTTACAGTAATAATTATGCTATTTGCATCAAAACCAATTAGTGAATTTATTTACAAACACCCATCTTTTAAAATCTTAGCTTTGTGTTTCCTGATGATGATCGGAGTGTCTTTAATTGCAGAAGGCTTGCATTTTGAAATTCCTAAAGGATATATTTATTTTTCAATGGCATTTGCATTTTTAGTAGATATAATTCAAATGAAAACGACACCAAAAAAAGAATAATCAGTATATGAAATTGAAAGGATACATTTCTCTTTTATTTGTTATGATTTTTGGAACAATCCACTCTCAAAATGAACTTGGGAGTTGGAATGTGTTAAATTTTACATTTAAAACTAGCCCAAAATGGAATGTGTTTTTTGAAACTCAGTTAAGGAGCTTGTCTTTCTATAATCAATTTCACTACTATGAATACAAAGGCGGAGTCTCCTATAAATTAAATACTAATTTTGCAATGACTACTGGACTTGGTTCATACAACACCTATAGCGAAGGAGGAAATTTTGAGTTGCCTATGCAAAATAGCGAAATTCGAAGTTGGTTTCAATTGAACTTAAAAAATGAATTTCGCATAGCAACCATAGAACATCGATATAGAGCTGAACAACGTTTTACATCCAATGGCTTTAGAAACAGATTTAGGTATAGAATAGGAACTATAATTCCAATTAATAACAAAAAAATTATTCCAAAAACCTATTATTTTACAGCCTGGAATGAAATTTTCTTTACAGACAACGAACCTTTTTTTGAAAGAAATCGACTTTTCTTGGGCATTGGCTATGAGTTATCTAATAAAATCGCAGTGCAATCAGGCTACATTCATCAATTTGATTATAAAATAAATGACGAAACAGGTAGAGACTTTCTAAATATAGCTGTACTTTACACTTTAGATTTGACTAATAAAAATGATTTTTCCCCAATTATACACGATTAATTATGCAGAGTATACTTTCAAATATAATCATTTCCGTTAATAACAAATTATACGTAAAAAATCCCGAGACATCTGAACTTGGAAAGAAAATAATTGAACAAAGTATTTTGTTAATTGACGAAATTGGTTTTGAAAACTTCACCTTTAAAAAGTTGGGTGAAAAAATAAATTCTAATGAAAGCTCCATATACCGTTATTTTGAAAGTAAGCACAAACTGATGTTGTATTTATCATCTTGGTATTGGGGATGGATAGAATACAAATTAGTATTTGGCACCAGCAACATTGAAAATGCGATGGAGAAACTCAAAAAAGCCATTATAGTTGTTACAGAAAAAGTAGAGGATGATAATGCCACTTTACATATTAATGAATCGATTTTAAATAAAATTATCATTCAAGAATTTACTAAAACTTTACTAACTAAAGAAGTTGATGAAGAAAATAAAGAAGGTTTTTTCTTAGTGTATAAACGAATAATTAATCGTATTATTGATATAATTAATGAAGTAAAACCGAACTATGAATTCAAAAAAAGTCTTGCCTCATCTATTGTGGAGGGAGCGCTTCATCAACATTTTTTAAAAGACCATTTAAAAACAATTACTGATTGTAACGATAACAATACTGTTACTGATTTTTACATTGATTTAGTTGAAAAAACATTAAAATAAAAAGTTATGAGTCCAACACCATTACAACGATTTTATAATTTACTACAAGTAGATAAAAAAGATATCTCTCAAATATTTTTTTATGCCATATTTTCGGGTTTAGTAAGTCTTTCTTTACCCTTAGGAATTCAAGCTATTATTAATTTAATCCAAGCGGGAAGAGTAAGTATTTCCTGGATTATTTTAGTATTGGTAGTAGTTATTGGGGTAGCACTTGTCGGAATATTATCTTTAATGCAACTTCGAATTACTGAAAATTTGCAGCAAAAAATATTTGTGCGATCATCATTTGAATTTGGTTACCGTTTACCAAAGATAAAATTTGAAGAAATCTACAATCATTATCCGCCAGAATTAGCCAATCGCTTTTTTGATACATTAACAATCCAAAAAGGAACTTCAAAACTATTAATTGATTTTTCAACGGCTTTGTTACAAATTGTATTTGGTATTATTTTATTATCTCTATACCATCCTTTCTTCATCTTTTTTGGAGTTTTACTGTTAATTTTACTCTATCTTATTTTCAAATTTTCCTACTATCCAGGTTTGTCATCAAGTATGAAGGAATCAAAATACAAATATAAAGTAGTAGGTTGGCTTCAAGAGATAGCTAGAAATAATTTCAGTTTTAAAAAACAGGAAAATTTTTCTTTTGCACTTGATAAAAACAACAGTCTTGTTTCAGAATACGTGCATTACAGAGAAAAACATTTTAAGGTAATTAAACAACAATACACACACCTTATCATATTTAAAGTAATTATAACAGCTAGTTTATTATTAATTGGAGGCTTTTTAGTATTAAACCAAAAAATGAATATTGGACAATTTGTTGCTGCTGAAATCATTATTTTACTAGTAATAAACTCAGTAGAGAAAATTATTGTTGGATTAGAAAGCTTGTATGATGTATTGACTTCTGTTGAAAAAATTGGACAGATTGTTGATCTTGAAATGGAAGAATTTAATGCTGAAAAATCAGATTTCTGTTTTACCAATATAGCATTAACAACAGACAATCTTAAATTCAAATTCCCGGATTCTACAGATGAAATTTTGTCTAACGTGAATTTGATCATCGAACCTTCGGAAAAGATATTTTTAGATGGTAATAATGGGTCTGGAAAAACAACTCTTATGAGAATTTTATCGGGAATAATGGAGCCAACATCGGGATCTATATTTATCAATGATGATACCTACCGAAAAATTGATCTGAACCACTATCGTTCTCAGATTAGTGTTATCACTCAGGGAGAAACTCCTTTTGACGGAAGTATTTTAGAGAACATAACACTCAAGAATCCCGATATATCAAATGAAGATATTAAATGGGCAATTGAATGCGTGAAATTAGATTCTTTTATTAAAACTTTACCTGATGGACTAGAAACTAGAATTTATCCTGATGGCAGACAATTATCGTCATCTAATGCACAAAAAATATTACTAGCGAGAAGTATAATTAACAAACCTAAAATTTTATTTTTAGAGGATCCATTAGACAAAATGGATGAGAAAGCTACTCATGAAATTATAGACTTTTTAACTGATTCAAAAAATAAATGGACCATTATTGTATCTTCAAAAAACAACTATTGGGCAGAAAAATGCTCGAGAAAGATTACAATGGAAGAGGGTAAAATAATTGATGATTCGAAAAAATAATAACTATGCTTAATATTTCTAAAAAAAATCCAATAGAGGAAAATATCGACCAGTTTAGTACTGTTAAAAATTTGGCAAATCGTCCACATTATAAAATACTAAACAAGATTATTATATATGTCTCATTGATAGGATTGGTAATTCTATTCCTGCCTTGGACTCAGAATATTTCTGGTTCTGGTGCGGTTACTACTTTAAAACCAGATCAAAGACCGCAAACCATTCATTCGGCTATTGCCGGTAGAATCGAAAAGTGGTATGTTAATGAGGGAGATTATGTCAATAAAGGAGATACCATATTGTTCATTTCTGAGATTAAAGAAGACTATATTGATCCCAATTTGATTAAGAATATCAAGAATCAAGTGGAAGCTAAAAAGATGGCTATGTCATCTTATGATGGCAAAGTAGATGTTCTTAGTAGTCAAATCGATGCTATCGAGAGTGAGAAAAAACTAAAACTAGAACAAGCTAAAAATAAAATACGACAATCGCTTTTGAAAGTTAAAAGTGATAGTATGGATTTAGAAGCGGTGAAAACACAAATCAAAATTGCTACAACTCAATTCAATCGTTCTGTAACTTTAAATAAAGAAGGATTAAAACCCTTAACTGACGTCGAAGAAAAAAGATTGAAACTACAAGAAGTAGAGGCTAAAATCATTACCCAAGAAAACAAACTACTTACTAGTAAGAATGAGTATATCAATACTAAAGTTGAAATCAATAGAATCATTGCAGAATATACTGAGAAAGGTTCAAAAGCGAGAAGTGACCAATTTACAGCTTTAAGTAATCAATATGACACAGAGGCTCAGGTGAATAAGCTAGAGAATCAATTTGTAAATTATTCGATTCGTAATGAAATGTACTTTATAAAAGCGCCTCAAAGTGGTTACATCAATAGAGCATTGCAATCTGGACTTGGAGAAATTATAAAAGAAGGGACCCAAATTGTAAGCATTATGCCTTCTAAATACGATATTGCCGTTGAAACATTTGTGAGTCCGAATGATTTACCATTAATTCACAAAGGTGAAAAAGTAAGAATTTGGTTTGATGGTTGGCCAACAATCGTTTTTTCTGGCTGGCCCAACTTAAGTTATGGGACATTTGGAGGAAAAATTGTAGCCGTAGAAAATTTTATTAGTGCCAATGGTAAATTTAGAGTTTTAATTGCACCAGATAAAGAGGAAGAGGCCTGGCCAAAACAAATTAGTATGGGATCTGGCGCTCAAACCCTTGCTTTATTAGACAATGTACCCATTTGGTTTGAGCTATGGAGAACCTTAAATGGCTTCCCTCCTAATTATTACCAACCCAAAGAGGGAAATACTAAAGAAAAAAAATAAAATTTCATGTATATGAAACAATTAATTTTAATCTTAACCCTTTCCGTATCTATTGGATGGGCACAAGATCAAAACTTAAAAGAGCTCAGCTATAATGAATTCTTAGGGTATGTAAAAAAATTTCATCCATTAGCTAAAAGTGCTAATCTTGAAATCAACATGGCCCAAGCTAATTTAATGATGGCAAGAGGTGGATTTGATCCAAAAATTGAAGTCGATTTTGACAAAAAGCAGTATAAAAACAAAGAATACTTTTCGATTTTAAATAGTAGCTTTAAAATTCCTACTTGGTATGGAATCGAAGTGAAAGCTGGTTTTGATAATAGCGAAGGGATTTTTGTCAATCCAGAGCATGTTTTGCCGAATCAGGGATTAACCTCTTTGGGTATCAACATCCCTTTGGGGCAAGGCTTATTTATTAATCAAAGGATGGCCGACCTTAGAAAAGCAAAAATTCAAATTCAATTAAGTCAAGCCGAAAGGAGACTTCAAGCAATTGAAGTGCTTTACAATGCTTCATTAGCTTATTTCAACTGGAAAAGAAATTACAATGAAGTACAACTTTACACAGAATATTTAAATAATGCAGAGATTCGATTTAAAGGAATTACAAGTTTAATTCAAAATGGAGACAAACCTCAAATTGATAGCGTTGAGGCAGGAATAGTTTTGAAAAATAGACGATTAAATCTTGAAGAATCACAATTAAAATTAATCAAAGCAAAACTAGAACTATCCAACTATTTGTGGCTTGACAATAACATTCCGCTAGAATTACAGGACAATATTATTCCCGAATTTAATCTTGATAAATCTATAGAAGAAACCTTGAAAATAAATGAGCTTTTAGTAAGTACGATTTCTATAGAAAATCATCCTAAAATAAATGCTATTCAAAACAAGCTTGATATTTTAGAAGTGGAAAGAAAGTTGAAAGCGAATAGCTTATTGCCAAAAGTTGATATAGGTTATCACTATTTATCTGAGCCTAGTTATTGGAATTCTACTAATTTTAATAATTATAAAATTGGGATGAATTTTAATTTTCCCATTTTTCTTAGAAAAGAGAGAGGTGCTTTGCAATTAGCCAAATTCAAAATTCAAGATACAAGACTGTCATTAGAATTAGAGAGAGTGCAACTTAAGAACAAAATCAATGCGCAACAAACAGAAATAAAATCAATTGATAGGCAACGTAAAATTATTATTGATTTAGTAAAAGACAATAGTACCATGCTTCGATCTGAAGAACGATTGTTTTCTTTTGGCGAAAGCTCAATTTTTCTTTTAAATACAAGAGAAAATAATCTAGTCATTGCGCAATTATCTCAATTAAACCTTGAAAATCGTTTTTTCAACTCAAATGCTGAATTATTTAAGATAATGGCAAATCCGGATTAATAATGTTACTTTTGTATCCTTATTTTTATGATATGATTATAGTAAAATCGAAGGAACAAATAGAATTAATGCGTGAAAGCGCTTTAATTGTATCGAAAACCTTAGGAATGATTGCCTCTGAAATCAAAGAAGGAGTAACTACTTTACATCTAGACAAATTAGCGGAAGAATTTATCAGGGACCATGGAGCAGTTCCTAGTTTCTTAGGATTATACGGATTTCCAAACACACTCTGTATGAGTCCAAATACTCAGGTAGTTCATGGTATTCCGAACAATACCCCATTACAAAGTGGCGATATCATCTCTGTTGATTGTGGCGCCTTTAAAAATGGTTTTCACGGCGATCATGCGTATACTTTTGAAATAGGAGATGTCGCTCCTGAAACTAAAAAGTTATTGCAAATCACTAAAGAATCCCTATATGTTGGAATTCGGGAATTTAAAGCCGGTAATCGTGTAGAAGATGTTGGAAATGCCATTCAAAAATATACCGAAGCTCATGGATATGGAGTAGTAAGAGAGTTGGTTGGACATGGATTAGGCGAAAAAATGCACGAAGAACCTGAAATGCCTAACTATGGCAAAAAAGGTCGCGGAAAATTATTTGTTGAAGGAATGGTAGTTGCCATCGAACCAATGATTAACCTGGGAACCAAAAACATCAAACAACACAAAGACGGTTGGACAATTACTACTGCAGACAACAAACCTTCAGCACATTTTGAACACGATGTAGCCTTAGTAGATGGAAAACCCGAATTGCTTTCGACTTTCAAATACATTTATGATGCTTTAGGCATTGTGAGTAATGAAGAAAATGAGTTTAGAAAAGATCCAACTTTGATTTAAATAAAACACAAATTGCACCAAATAGCACGAATTTAAAAAAGAAAAAATTTCACAAAATACAATTTTATGGAAGATTTATATTTAAAAGAAGAGTGCTATAAAATTGTTGGAATTTGCATGGAAGTCCATAAAATTCTAGGGAAAGGACATAGTGAAGTTATTTATGGTGATGCTTTAGAATATGAATTTAGAAAAAATAACATTACCTATTCTAGAGAAGTTAAATACAATATTGAATACAAAGAAATCGTTCTACCTCATTACTATTATGCTGATTTTGTTTTATTTGACGAAATAATTTTAGAAATTAAAGCAATTCAAAATTTATCAAGTAGCGAAATAAAGCAAACATTAAATTATTTAGCAGCTTCAAAAAATAAATTAGGACTGTTAGTCAATTTTGGAGAAGACAGCTTAAAATACAAAAGAGTTATATTATAATTTTCAATTAAAAACAGATTGGTGACATACAATTAATTTCAATAATTTGTGCCAATTCGTGAAATTCGTGTTCTATACATTATGAAGAAAATATTTAAATTTATACTTAATACCATCCCTCGCCCAATCTTAATTCGATTGAGTATTGTGGCTCGCCCTATTTTGGCATTTCTACTAAAAGGAAATAAATTTACTGACCCAATTGACGGAAAAATTTTCCGCATGTTTTTACCGTATGGGTATGGAACACAAAGAAATAATGTGCTTTCACCAAGTACATTATCTTTAGAAAGACACCGTTTATTATGGTTGTATTTACAAAATGAAACCGATTTTTTTACAGCAACTGAGAAAAAAAACATACTTCATTTTGCACCTGAACAAGAATTTTACAAGCGTTTCAAAAAACAAAAAAATATTCAATATACGACTACCGATTTATTTTCGCCATTAGCAGATATTAAAGCAGATATTTGCGACCTACCATTTAAAGACAATGAATACGATGTTATTTTTTGCAACCATGTATTGGAACATATCCCTGATGATACCAAAGCCATGCAAGAATTGTATCGCGTTTTAAAACCAGGAGGAATGGCAATTCTTCAAATTCCACAAGATTTAAATAGAGCTACTACTTTTTCTGACGATTCTATTACAGACGAAAAAGAGCGCGCTGCAATTTTCGGACAATACGATCATGTTAGAGTGTATGGACGTGATTATTTTGACAAATTACGAAGCATTGGATTTACTGTTGTTGAAGAAGACTATACCAAAAAGATTAGCCCTGAACTAGTAACACGATATTGTTTGGCTCCTGGCGAAATTATACCGGTTTGTTTTAAGTAAACAAACCATTATAATTGTTTATATTTACGTATTGTAAACCAATCAATTATGCTGCGTTTTCTTTTTAAAGCCGTACTTTTTTTATCTTTTTCTTTGGCATCAGGCCAAGTAGAAAAAGAAGTTGCACCGCCCTACCACATTAAAACCGTATCATTTATACAAAACAACCAAAATGTGGTGCCCATTTTTCAATTGGGTGAGCAATTTCAATTACAGTTTGATGATTTGTATGGAAACGACGCTTCTTTTTATTATGAAATAATTCATTGTGACTACAATTGGAAACCTACCGATATTCAAAAAAGAGAATACCTTGAAGGAATTGATAACCAACGTATTTTAGAATCACTAAGCTCATTCAATACCTTACAAAGTTATTCGCATTATAGGTTGAACTTCCCTAATTCTTCTTTGCAATTTAAAATCAGTGGAAATTATATGCTTAAAGTATTGAATGAAGACAGAGAAGTTGTTTTCTCACGAAAATTCATCTTGTATGAAAATGCCGTTTCTGTCCCAATTCAAGTGAGAAGACCTCGAAATGTTAAGCAGATGGATTTCAAACATAACCTGGAGTTTACTGTAAAATCAAACCAAATTGTTTTTCAAAATGCTTTGAAAAATGTAAAAACAGTATTGATTCAAAATGGAAAATTCCAAACTGCTATAACCAATATTCTTCCTCAATTCACTATTGGAAATGATTTAGTATATCGTTACGATACGCCTACACAATTTTGGGCTGGTAACGAATTTCATTTTTTTGACAACAAAGAGATTAGATTGCCAAGTAATTCAATTTCAAAAGTGGATAATAAAAAAGAAATTTACACCGCTCACTTATTTACAAATGATGCAAGGGCAAATAGTCCTTACTACTTTTGGGAAGATGTAAATGGAAATTTTGTAATTCGTAGATTATTTTCAGAAAATAATGAAATCGAATCTGATTATAGTTGGATACATTTCACGCTATCAGCACCAAATTTTAGAAGTTCTGATGGCGCTATTTATATTGCAGGAATGTTCAATAATTATGCTTTAAATGCAGAAAATAAAATGGATTACAATGCTGAAAGTGGATTGTATGAAAAATACATTTTAATTAAACAAGGATTTACAAATTATGAATATGTAGCTGTTGATCCAAAAGGAAATATTGATCAAGAAAATGCAATTGACGGTAATTTTTTTCAAACGGAAAACGAATATACTGTCTTGGTCTACTATAAAGAAAATATGGATCGATACGAACGAGTGATAGGAAAAGGCACAGCTAATTCATTGAATGGAATTAATTAAAAAACATTTCTTCACTCAAAGTTGAACCAATTTTATTTTTTTGTATTTTTGTTGAAATAGTTTGAATTTTTTAGATTAAAAAATGGTTACCCAAATAACAAGAGGTATTAAAATTTCGGTTTTGACTAGTTTTGAAGGAACTTACTTCAAAAACTATAGAATCCACTTTGCCTTTAGTTACCAAATCAAAATTGAAAATCACAGTA
>ERZ650308.924-NODE-924-length-15698-cov-3.242345_pt1 | contig 15698 bp, 13 predicted proteins | sample MGYA00376244_ERZ650308 | MGnify/ENA primary metagenome ERZ650308 (study PRJEB26733, sample SAMN07839295) | wastewater metagenome | biome: small river; feature: stream; material: water | place: USA: North Carolina | collected 2016-04-26 ...
TGGATGATCCTGAACGATACAAATGTGATCAAGGTTTGCGTCAGTTCCTTCATTTCTTTTCTGATAATAATGCACTAATACGCAGATCTATATGGAAGGATATACCATATCCAGATGTCGATTTTGCTGAGGATCAGCAATGGGCGAAATTAATTATTGAAGCTGGATATAAGAAAGCCTATGCCCATGATTCTGTTGTCTATCACAGCCATCAATATACTCTGGTTGAGAGGATGAAGCGAAGTTTTGATGAATCGTATGCATTTAAACGATACTTTGGGTACGTTTTATGTCCAGGGTTAAATTATTTGATTAGGTCTTGGATGGTTCTAACGTATTTAGATGCGAGGAAGTCTATCAAAATGGGGTTTTTAAAAGGACATTTATACTGGGTTATTAGACGCCCATTTGATAATTTCATGAAAGTAGTCGGGCACTATTTGGGTGGAATTGGTAACTCACTTCCTGATTCCTGTAAGAAGTGGTTTTCTTGGGATGCGCGGTATTAAATTAAATAAAATGACTATAAATTCATATCTCCAATTAATTAAAAGACGGTGTTATCAAGCTAGAAGTGTTCTGAAGGCTGATGGCTTGAGGGCGTTGATCCGTTTAATTTTAAATCGGCTGCTTTTACCCTCAAAAATTTCGGGACTTTCGTTAATTAATTTCTATGATTTTGTGAGGGTGAGTGAATTCAAATCAAACGTAGACATGGCAGTTGTTAGTAAAAAATCAGTTAACTGGGTCGTTCCTCCATTTGGTTTTGGTTCGGGCGGACATCTAAACATATTTAGATTTATTCAGCAATTAGAAAAAGATGGATTCGATTGTAGAATAATTATTGTTGGAAAGCCAAGGTCAGCTTCAATTGAATTAGTGAAAAAGCAAATTAATGATTGGTTTGTAAATTTAAATGCAAATATCTATTTGGATATGCAAGATGCTCCGCCAGCGCACATAACAATAGCAACAAGCTGGCAAACTGCCTACTATGTTCGAAATTTTCAATCTACTGTTCATCGTTGTTATTTTGTGCAAGATTATGAGCCGCTTTTTTATGCCGCAGGCTCGGAATATGCTTGGGCAGAGGAAACCTATCGTTTTGGATTTTATGGGATAACAGCCGGAAGTTGGTTGAGTAATAAGTTAATAAATGAATACGGCATGAAGGCCGAGGCGTTTGGCTTTTCGTATGACCGCAATTTGTACACGCCAAGAAAAAGGAATGGTACAAATGCTAAGCGTGTTTTCTTTTATGCAAGACCACCTACGCAGCGCAGGGCATTTGAGATGGGTATATTAATATTAAATGAAGTTGCCAGAAGACTTCCAGATGTTGAGTTCAACTTTGCAGGGTGGGATGTTTCAGGTTACGAGATACCATTTAAATACATTAATTCAGGTACGTTGAAGCTTGATGATTTGCCTGAGCTTTATAGCCAATGTGATGTTGCATTGGTATTGTCTTTCACTAATGTTTCGCTATTGCCGTTAGAGCTTATGGCTTGTGGGGTGCCAGTCGTTAGTAACAGAGCGCCCTGCACAGAATGGTTGTTGAATGACTCGAATGCAAAATTATCCGCTCCTACTGTAGAAGCCCTTGCAGATGCAGTGTGTGAAGTACTGCAGTCAGATGATGAAGCAATGAGATTGAGATCGGGTGGGTTTGCTTCTGTTGCAGAAACTAACTGGGACATAGAAGGCAAAAAGGTTTCTAATATTTTACGTAATATGGATTCCATCAGGAAATAAGTAAATGCCTTCTGCTAATTTATCAGGGTTGCGCTGTGCTGTTCTTGGTGCAGGTGGATTTATCGGAACTAACCTATGTCTAGCGCTTAAAGACAAGGTGGAATATCTACGATCTTATGGCCGCCGTCAGGCATTTGCAAAACCGCTAGTCGGTTGTAATTGGATGATCGGTGATTTTTCAGATCCAACAACTTTGCCCGCTGCCGTTGCAGGCTGTGATGTTGTTTTTCATTTGGTGAACGCCACTACACCAGCAGGTGCAAACATAAATAAAGTTGCTGACCTGAGTGCTAATGTAATCAGCACTTTAAGACTAATGGATGTTTGTAGGGAGTCTGGTGTCAAGCGTCTTATATTTGTGTCATCAGGCGGTACTGTATATGGCATACCTGAAATCGTACCAACGCCAGAGACGGCGCCAACAAATCCTATCACAGCATACGGAATAAGTAAACTGGCTATTGAGAAATATCTAAATTTATATGAGTATTTGTATGGCCTCGAGTATAGAATATTGCGTGTTTCGAATCCATTTGGGCCATATCAACTTGCCAATAAGAATCAGGGCGTCATTTCTGCATTTGTTGAAAAGTCATTAAATGGTAAACCAATTGAAATATGGGGTGATGGAAGTATAGTCAGAGATTATGTATACATTGATGATGTTGTTACTGCTTTGTTGAAGGCCGCTACACATCAAGGTGATGGAAGAGTTTTTAATATTGGAAGCGGCGTTGGTAGAAGCATTAATGATATTGCAAAAATTATAAATGATAAAACTAACTCATTAAATCCTGTGATTTATAAAGATTCTAGGCGTGTTGATGTTCCAGTGAGTGTGCTAGATTGCTCTAACGCTTTTGCCAATTTAAACTGGAAGTCTGTAACAGAATTCGATAGTGGGATTGATATGACCATTTCATGGATGAAAAGCAACTTGAATTGTTAATTAGATATGCGTGCAAAAATAAATTATTTCGACCATGTATCTCTTTTGATCGTGGCTTTTTTTATGGCCTTTGCGCTGAATGATATTGCAAGGCCTCCGATTGATCTTCATCAATATCGGCAAACTCAAACATTATCGACTATATATAATTTCTGGGTGGATGGCATAAATTTGCTTTCACCAGAATTGAATACAAATGGAAGCAAATCGTTTGTCATTCTAGAGTTCCCTTTGTTCCAAGCTGTATCTGCAGCATTAATGAAAATTTTTGGTTTTAATGAGATTATTCCTCGATTGCTAAATATAGGCTTTACTGTTTTCACGGGTTTACTTACGTCGACTATTTTGCAAAGGTGGATTATACCAGGTTCGTTTAATCTGGGGTTGGCAATTTTCTTGTTAACTCCTTCAAGTATTTATTGGAGTTCAATTCCAATTATTGATCCGTTGGCGTTGGCCCTAAGTGTATTTTCAGTATATTGCATATTTGTATGGCTTGAGACTAAGCAATTAATTGGATTTGTTCTTGCCGTTGCCTTGGCGTCGCTAGCTTTGATGGTGAAACTTACGGCAGCAGTCATTCCTTTTTTATTTGCATTTATATTTCTAATCTCTGCATGGGTTAACAAAACATTGTCTAGAAAAGAGGTTTCTTTTCTGCTAGTTGGATTTGTTATTGCATGCATTGTTTTTTTGTTGTGGATTTTATATTCAAAAAATATTAATTCTTCGAATCCTCATCCTTACACGAATGGTTCGGTTTCGTGGTATCTTGGAACTAACGAGCAGCGCACGGATCCGGTAGTCTGGCGCCATTTTCTTTCTCGGATCATATGGAACCATCTTGGTGTTTTAATTGAGCTTGCGTTCGCTTCCTCCGCTATATATTTGTTTTATTGTTTCTTTTTGCTGACTTCTTCATTTGTTTATTTATTAATATTTATTAATTTAAACTTCATGCATACCTATTATCAAATTCCATTGAACTTTGCTTATGCGTTAATTGGTGGAATAGGTGGGTCTTTGTTGGTTGGTAGATTTGAGCGTAAGCAGTCAATTGCTCAAATAATACTCGTGCTAATTATGATGGCATCTTCCCATTATGTATTAAAAAATAAGTGGATTGATCTTGCTCCAATTACTAGCCCCTATGAAAAAAGTAGTTGTGAATATGAGCTCGGAAATCAAGTTCGTAACCAGTTGGCTAACATGGGTGTTAAGCACAGGTTGATTGGGGTTGCACTTGAACGCAACAGTAAATGCTGGAATGGTCCGCACGCAATTATGTATTATCTTCATGGTAGAGGTTATGTCTCTCACGAGCTTTCTGATCCAATTTTCGAGAAGGAACATCTCGACTTGGTATTGGGCCTATCAAGAGATTTTGTGCCAGAACAAAAAACTGGGTGGACTTTGCTTTTTCGGAAAAAAATGAATGGTCTAGTTAACGACTATTATTTAAACATCTATCAAAAGAGGGTGAGTGGGGAGCGGCAGCTTTTTATTCCAGGAAATGTCATAATAAATGGCAGTAACGTCGAGGTGTTTAATCACGGCATAACGTTAACTGGCCTGCCTATACCTCCATACTCTGATGTTTTGGTATCGTACGAGATAGATAAAGCCACTTCGAGTGCGGCGCCTTATTTCCTGGCAAGGACATTTACTGGTGGCTATAGTCACGATGTATATAGAGAAATAATTCCTGGGCGCGGGCTGGTTAATATTAATTTTCAAACAAATGGATACGATGACTATGTGATGTATTTCGGGCAATTGAACAAAGGTTCATATGGCGTGGCGGGAGATATTCGCGTTAAGTTTAAATCGTTATTTGTAGCTGTACATGATTAAAAATTTTTCACAAGTTATACTGTGTGTTGATCTAGACGGGACGCTTATCCATACGGACATGCTGCATGAAACGTTTTTTGCATTGCTCAAGACGTCCCCGTTGTCCATTGCGAAATTGCCATGGATATTGCTTACCAAGGGTAAGGCGGCACTCAAATTGTTTATTGCCGAAAAAGTTGAGGTTGATGTCTCGGTGTTGCCATACAACCAAGGTTTTGTGGCGTATTTGCGAGAGCAGCATTCCTTGGGTCGGCATTTGGTCTTGTGTACGGCTTCAGACCAGTCTATTGCTAACGCTGTCGCAAAGTACTTGGGTATTTTTACTGAGGTTATGGCTAGCAACGGAACTATCAATCTTGAGGGGGAGCGTAAAGCGCTGGCCTTGGTAGAAAAGTTTGGTGAAAAAGAGTTTGACTATGCAGGTAACGCTACTCCGGATCTTGAAGTATGGAGGTGCGCGCGCAAAGCTATAGTGGTCAATGCCTCGCCTCGGTTGCTTAGAGAGGTTGCCGCCATTACAAACGTAGTGGCTGTATTTGATGGGGGTAAGTCAAAATTGACTGTGTGGGTTAAAGCACTACGCTTACATCAGTGGCTTAAAAACGGATTGCTATTGGTGCCGCTGGTAGCTGCACACCAGCTAGCTAATGGTTATGCTTGGGTATCATTGTTTTGGGCAATCTTAGCCTTCAGCTTGTGCGCTTCGTCCGTGTACATCGCCAACGATTTGTTGGACTTAGAGAGTGACCGCAAGCACCCACGCAAATGCAATAGACCATTTGCAAGTGGGGCATTAGCTATATATAACGGGGCTATTGTCGCCCCGTTGCTTTTTTTATTGAGCTGCGGAATAGGTGCATATGTGGGTGCTGCCTTCTTACAGTGGCTGTTAATTTACTTTTTGCTTACTTGTATTTATTCGGTAAAGCTTAAGCAGTTGGTGATAATCGATTGCATGACGCTCGCAATTCTTTACACACTGCGCATCGTTGCAGGTGCAGCGACTGTGGCTAGTGGTATATCGTTTTGGCTACTAGCATTTTCAGTATTTTTGTTTTTATCACTGGCATTCATTAAGCGCTTTGCTGAGTTGCAGGTGCAGTTGCTGCAAGGAAAGCAAAAGGTCCATGGGCGTGGTTATTTCACAGACGATGCTCCATTGATTCAAATGCTTGGTATTACTTCTGGATTTATGTCCGTGTTGGTGCTGGCCTTGTATCTCAACAGCCCTGAAGTGCAACTCTTATATGAGCAGCCCGAGTGGGTGTGGGGTAATGTGCTAGTTATGGTGTTTTGGGTCAGCTGGTTATGGCTACGTGCCCATCGCGGGGAAATGCATGATGATCCACTCATATTTGCTGTTAAAGATAAGGTAAGTTTGGTTTCGGGGGCTTTGTTTGCTGGTTTTCTATTACTAGGGAGCAGCAACCCATGAGTGCGCCGGTTTCATCGTGGGGGCGACTGGGGGCTCCCCTTCATCATTTGACCCCCCTTTACGATGGCAGCATTCTCCCTAAAGGCCTTGCGGACAAAGGTTTGCCTTTTGGCAATGGTCGCAGCTATGGCGATGTTTGTCTTAACCCAGATGGCGTCTTGTGGGCCACGATAGGTTTGGACCGCTTTTTAAGTTTTGATGTCATCACTGGGCTATTGACTTGCGAAGCAGGTGTATTACTACGTGATATCCAACGCCTGACAGTGCCTTATGGCTGGATGCTCCCCGTAACCCCAGGCACGCAACTGATCACGGTCGGGGGGGCAATTGCTAACGATGTGCATGGCAAAAACCACCATGTTATGGGGTCGTTTGGTGACCATGTTCAAAGCTTGCGATTACTTCGCACAGATGGTGAAGCCATTGTCTGTGGCACTGGCATACAGGCGCCATGGTTTCAAGCTACCGTAGGCGGCATGGGTCTCACGGGCGTTATCACACAAGCCTCAATTCAACTGAGACGCGTGCAAGGTCCTTGGCTTGAGACAATGAATAAGCCATTTACGGATTTGGCTTGTTTTTTTGACTTGGCTAACGCATCGGAGGTCGATTGGGAGCACACCGTTTCATGGGTTGATTGCCTGAATAGCAAAGGCCGTGGTGTGTTCATGCGCGGCAATCATGTGAATAGCCAAACAGGGCCGACACCCGTTAAAAGTAAGCTTAGCGTGCCGTTTGTGCCGCCTGTTTCACTAGTCAACAGACTGAGTTTGCGGCCTTTCAACTGGGCTTATTACCAAACCCAAGCACGCAAACGTGCACGTACATTGATGCACTACGAACCCTTTTTCCACCCCTTGGATGACGTGCAAAACTGGAACCGCATATACGGAGCCAAAGGCTTTTACCAATACCAGAGCGTATTACCGCGCAACTCAGGTAAGGAAGCGTTACTAGCCATGCTCAAGGCCATTTCGCGTTCAGGAGAGGGCTCGTTTTTAGCCGTGCTAAAAACCTTTGGCAATCGATATCCGATTGGCATGATGAGCTTTCCAATGCCAGGGGTTACGCTGGCATTGGACTTTCCCAACAATGGAGCAAAAACACAGGCCCTGCTGAGCAGCTTAGACGATATTGTTCGCACAGCGGAGGGGCGTATTTATGCCGCCAAAGATGCGTGCATGCCTCGTGACTTGTTTGAAAGGGGTTACCCTCGATTGACTGAATTTTTGAAATATCGTGATCCGGGTATCAGCTCGGCTATGTCACGTCGATTGATGGGGTATTAAAAGTGCAAGAAAAAATTGTCATCGTAGGCGCTACATCTGCAATGGCAGAGCATTGCGCTCGTCTGTGGGTGACAGAGTCACCTAAAACTCTGGTGTTGTTGGGGCGCGACCCTGCCAAGACAAACCGTGTTGCTCAAGATTTGCGTATTCGAAGTGCGCAGTCTGCTATTGCAGTAGCGACAACGGACTTCTTGGACCCCACAAAGATTCGTGAGTGGGTAGATCAAGTGTGTGCAGCGGGGGTGCCAGATATCGTGTTGATATCACACGGCTCATTGCCCGATCAAAAAGAATGCCAGCAAGATTTGCTGCAAAACCAACAGGTTCTGCAACTCAATGGCGTCTCGCCTGTCTTGTTTGCGGAGGCGTTTGCCGGACACATGGAACAAGCCAAGAAAGGCACGCTGGCCATCATCGGATCAGTCGCCGGAGACAGAGGTCGCAAGTCAAATTATGTTTACGGAGCAGCCAAAGGGTTGGTGACCCGCTACACGCAGGGATTGCAGCACAGGTTAGCTGATACCAACGTAAATGTGGTGTTGATCAAGCCCGGCCCCACAGACACACCCATGACGGCAACGCTGAAAGGCAAGGGGCCAAAGATGGCTGATGTGACGGCCGTTGCCAGCAGTATTGTTAGGGGAGTTGCCAAGGCCAAGCCTGTCGTTTATGCACCAGCTAAGTGGGTAGTGATCATGATGGTGATCAGGCATTTACCACGATTCATTTTCAACAAGATGGATATTTGATGAGTTTGGAAATGAGTAACAAGAAGATTATTCTTCCTGGCGGTGCTGGCCTTGTTGGTCAAAATCTAGTCGCTCGCCTCAAGGCGAAGGGTTACACCCATATCGTTGTACTCGACAAGCACCAAGCCAATTTGGCTGTCTTAGGGCAAGTCCAGCCTGACATCGTTACGGAATATGCAGACTTGTCAGAGTCAGGTAACTGGATGCAGCATTTTGAAGGTGCTGACGTTGTGGTCATGCTGCAAGCGCAGATTGGCGGCAATGATTACGACGAATTTGTTCGCAACAACGTTGATTCGTCGCGTTTGGTGTTGGATGCCATCAAAACCCATCAGGTGCCCAATCTAGTCCACATTAGTTCTTCGGTGGTGGAGTCGGTGGCTGATGATTTCTATACCAAGACTAAGATTGCACAGGAAAAGTTGGTCTTGGCCAGCGGAATCGCTTGCCCGGTGTTACGACCTACTTTGATGTTTGGTTGGTTTGACCGCAAGCACTTGGGGTGGTTGTCTCGTTTCATGAAAAAAGTGCCGGTGTTCCCGATTCCTGGTCATGGGCGTTACATGCGTCAACCCTTGTATGTGGGCGACTTTTGCAATGTGATCATCAGTTGCATCGAAAACCGTGTGCGCGATGGGATCTACAACATCACCGGCCATGAAAAGGTGGATTACATCGACATCATCCGCGAGATCAAGCAAGCCACGAGTTGCAAAACACCGATCGTGCGTATCCCCTATGGTTTGTTTTATGCGTTGATCTGGATTTGGGGGCTGTTTGACAAGAACCCGCCTTTTACGACGCAACAGCTAGAGGCGTTGATCGCCAAAGATGAGTTTGAGGTGATTGATTGGCCGGGTATCTTCAATGTGCCCAGTACATCTTTCAAAGCCGCCATTGACGAAACATTTAATGATCCGCGCTACAGCAGTGTGGTGATGGAGTTCTGATTTGAAACAGCGTATTGCAGTTCTGGGTGCTGGTCCGATGGGCTTGGCGGTGGCTTATCAGTTGGCCAAAGATGGTCATGAGCCCGTGGTCTTTGAGGCCGATGACCGCGTGGGTGGCATGACGGCTACGTTTGATTTCAATGGTTTGGAGATTGAGCGTTATTACCACTTCCATTGCATCTCTGACCATGCGTTTTTGACCATGCTAGATGAGTTGAATATTCAGGACAAGATGCACTGGGTTGAAACCAAGATGGGTTATTGGTATCAAAACAAGTTGCAAGCATGGGGCAATCCTTTGGCCTTGCTGTCGTTTAAGGGCTTGGGCTGGGTTGCAAAATTCCGCTATGGCTTGCATGCTTTTTTGTCGACCAAGCGGAATAACTGGAAGCCACTGGATCATGTGGAGGCCAGTGATTGGATTCGTCGCTGGGTAGGCGCAGAGGCATACGAAGTTTTGTGGCGCAGGTTGTTTGACTACAAGTTTTACGACCATGTGGGCAATTTGTCGGCCGCGTGGATCTGGAGCCGTATTCGCCGGATTGGTCGTTCACGCTACAGCTTGTTCCATGAAAAGTTGGGTTACCTGCAAGGTGGGTCAAAGACATTGCTGCAGGCGATGTCTGGTGCGATTGAGTCCCATGGCGGTGTGATCCGTTTGCGCACACCGGTCACCAAGGTAGTGATAGAAAAAGGGCAGGTCGCGGGTGTGGTGGTCAATGGTCAAGTGGAGCCCTTTGACAAGGTGATCAGCACGATCCCATTGCCCTATGTGCCTCGGGTGATGCCAGATTTGCCAACCGATGTGTTGGAGAAATTCAAAGCACTGAAGAACATTGCTGTGGTGTGTGTGATCGCCAAAATGGCGAAGCCGTTGACTGAAAATTTCTGGCTCAACACCAATGACCCTGATATGGACATCCCAGGCTTGGTGGAGTACACGAATCTTCAGCCTTTAGACAGGCACATTGTGTATGTGCCTTTCTACATGCCGGGCGAGCACCCCAAGTTTGCTGATGCGGATGAGGTGTTTATTCAGAAGGTCAAGCGTTATCTGCAGAAGATCAATCCAGCGCGGGTTGACTCAGATTTCCTTGATGTTCGTGTAAGCCGCTATCGTTATGCGCAGCCGATTTGCGATCCGGGCTATCTGGAGAAGTTGCCCCCAGTCGCATTGCCTGTGAAGGGCTTGTGGGTAGCAGATACTTCGTATTACTACCCAGAAGACCGCGGTATTTCAGAGAGCATTGGGTTTGGTAGAGAAATGGCTAAATCTGCCTTGTTTTAATAAGGAAAAATAATGGATTCGCGTTCAATAGAATTGCAGGAAGAATATCAGCAGCGATTTCAGGGTTCCGACTTATATCGGGACTCTGTATGGAAAATTCTTTGTGCTGATTACTTTTCAAAATACATTACACCCGCTTGCACATTGCTCGACCTTGGGGCAGGCTGGGGAGAGTTCTCGAGAAATATTCAAGCGAAGAAAAAATACGCAATGGATCTAAATCCTGATTGCGAAAAAAGAGTGTCTGGACATTCCATTTTTCTGCAGCAAGATTGCTCGACAAAATGGCCGATTGATGATGAATCCCTCGATGTTGTTTTCACAAGTAATTTTTTTGAGCATTTACCAAATAAAAATTCGGTAGACCAAACTCTTCGCGAAGCATACAGATGCTTGAAATCGGGCGGTAAAATAATTTGTATGGGGCCAAATATCAAGTTTGTACCCGGTGCATATTGGGATTACTGGGATCACTTAATTCCAATTACAGAAGACTCTATGGCCGAGGCGCTTTCTTTAAAAGGCTTTAGTGTTACTGAGAAAGTTGATCGATTTCTCCCCTATACGATGTCAAATAATAGACGCCCCCCGCCTTTGGTGGCTCTCAAAATTTATCTGAAATTACGTTTCTTTTGGAAATTTTTTGGCAAACAGTTTTTTGTGGTGGCGAAGAAACCTTAAATGTTAAAAGAGAATTTTCTGTACTTCATCCTAAGTGGGGGCGTTGCCGCTGGATTGAATTTCGGCTCGAGGTTCTTATTTTCATGGGTTTTACCATTTGAAATAGCCGTTGTGGCAGCTTTTTTTGTTGGTTTATTATCTGGATTTCTCCTGATGCGATTTTTTGTTTTCAGCGGTGCAGGAAAGCCAGTTATCCCGCAGATTAAAAAATATGTACTGGTGAATTTATTTGCATTGGTGCAGACGTTTCTGATCAGTCTGGTTTTGGCTCGATGGATATTCCCATCTATTGGTATTCTCTCGCATGCCGAGGCTTTAGGACATTTAATTGGTGTGCTCTTGCCGGTACTCACCAGTTATTTTGGCCACAAATATTTCACATTTCGTGAGCGCGAATGAGGCTCGGTAAGGTACTAGCTGGTTATGGCTTGATCCTTTTGCTGTATCTGGTCGTATTGTTGATGGCAGATAAGAGTAAGGGTTTCTTTGAGTATGGTCATTTGGCATTGGCACAGTTACCTGTGCTCATGTCTTTGGCCTTGTTGTCGTATGGCTTGCGATATGCGCGCTGGTATTTGCTCTTGAAGTGGTCGGGGCACCCGTGCTCTGCATTGAGTGGATGGTGGGCGTACTTGTCTGGTTTTGCATTGACTGCTACGCCGGGCAAAGTCGGTGAGCTGCTGCGGATTCGATATTTCGGGCGTTTGGGCGTGAGTGCTGATCGAGTGGTGTCCGCATTTGTGTTTGAAAGAGCACTCGATTTGGCCGTTGTGTTTGTCTTGGCAGCTTTGTTTATTGCGGACGAGCAAATGTTTTGGCTTGCAGCTTCGTTCGTGTCAATGTTTTTAGTCGCTTTGGTTGTGGCTGGCTTGTATCCTGAAATACTCAGGCAACTGAGCGTATTTTGCGTACAAAAGCAATGGATGAAATTCTCTCGAATGTTCGAGTTTTTGGCCAACGTACTGCACGGTTGCCGCGCATGGATGAAGCCGTGGCCGATGGCGATCAGTTTGATGATTGGCGCAGCAGCTTGGTTGCTGACTTCATTTGCTTTTGTTTATCTGCTGGATCGCTTGGAGATTCAAATGCCATGGCTTGCGGCTTTATCGACTTATCCAATGGCCATGCTTGCCGGGGCTGCGTCCATGTTGCCCGGTGGCGTTGGCTCAACAGAGGCGGCGATCGTGCTTCAACTGAAATGGCATGATGTCGACACTACTACTGCACTCTTGGTTGCAGTGGTGATACGTTTAGGCACCATGTGGTTTTCGGTCGTTTGTGGATTTGCAGCCATCTTGGTTCAAGAAGTTCAATTTGTACGCAGCATTGATTGAGAGGCGCAATAGCGCAAGCAAAGTACGTATAGTCATGATGCTGTCACAGCCTAAAGTAGCGTATTCGTGAAGTTTTACCAATCAAACCAAACATGCATGAAAGTTGAAATGCTAAATTAAAGAAAGCAGGAGACCTACTGCAAGAGTAAGGTTAGACAACATACTTTGTCGTCGAATGCTTGTATTTTTCCAATTTATTAATCTGTCCCAAGGACAAGGTGTGGCGCGAATGGCCACAAATTGATAATGCAAAGAGGCCGCATTCGGGCATGAGAGTGCTCCAAGATCCCGCACAGCAGCGAGATTGGCATCAGTCCACAGCCTGAAGCGACCGCTAAAAAGTGGTCGCAACCGTTTGATTTGAGCAGGCCACCCATTGTTTGCGCCGATAACATTTCGTGTGTGTTGCCTGTAAAGCAAGCAGGGTTCGTTATCAAAATAGACCAGTCCCCCCATAGCGGTGGTGACTATATATGTTGTCCAGTCATGCCAAACGCTATGTTCGGGTTTAATCATTTTTTGTGCCATCAATACAGCATGGCTCATGACCATGCTGTTTCCGCTGGCGATGTTTTGTACAAGCGCATTCCCAAAACTGGCTGCGCGCTCAATCCCAGGACTCAGGCCCATGACTTTTAACTGCGTATCGACAAATAGTGTGCGACCGCAGTGCAGACGAGAGGGTTTTTGGTAGTTTTGTGAGTGCCATTGCGCTGCTCGCATTAGTTTGTCGTCCAGCCAGACATCATCTTGGTCGCAGAAAGCATAAAGGTCTTGTGGATCGTCAGCAGGTGCGTGCTGAATCAGGTGGAAAAAGTTTCGCGTTGATGAGCCAAATCGCGGTCCTTGTAAAACGGTTACTGGCTGACTAACACGTTCTTTAAATAGTGCCACTATGGAAAGCGTATCGTCTGTTGAGCCGTCATCGCTGACAGTTAATGTCCATGCGGTATGCGTCTGACCTGCAATGGATTCAAGTTGCTCTGCAATAAACAAAGCCCCATTGTAGGTAGCCAGTAAAATATGAATAGTAGGCGGGTGCATAAGATAATTTTCTTATTTATTTATTAAAAGGTTTTGGTGTCAACTTTTTTGTCAGTTGAGGTAGTCGTTCCTACACGTAATCCGGGCGCTCTATGGTCGCACTGGTGTGGCGCTTTTGGGGCGCAACAAACTGTGGTGAGCGGGCTGGTCGTAGATTCAAGTTCTGATGATGGGACTGACTTTACCAGCCCGCTAGACAGCTTGCGTATTCTGAAAATCCCCACAGCAGACTTTAACCATGGTGACACTCGCAATCTTGCTCTTAGTAATTTGGCGATCAACACTGAAGTTGTTGTGTTCATGACGCAAGATGCTTTGCTGGCAGAGCCGCACGCGCTATCGCGTTTGGTGTCGGTGTTTGCTGACCACTCTGTGGCGTGTGCCTATGGCCGTCAGTTGCCCCATGTGGATGCGTCGCCTGTGGCAGCACATGCTAGGTTGTTTAATTATTCTGATGTTTCGCGAACTGTCAGCCTAGACGACAAGGCGCATTTGGGGCTTAAGGCTTGCTTTTTGTCCAACTCATTTGCAGCTTACCGTGTGGCCGATTTGCAGACGGTGGGGGGCTTTCCATCCGATGTGATTTTGGGTGAGGATATGTACGTGGCGGCGCGTTTGCTAATGGCGGGCAAGCGTGTGGCCTATGTGGCGGATGCCTGTGTGCACCATTCGCACAACTACAGTGTGTTGCAGGAGTTTCGGAGGTACTTTGATACTGGGGTGTTTCACGCGCGCAACCCTTGGCTCTTGCAAACCTTTGGCTCAGCTGGCGGGGAGGGTATACGCTTTGTACGCTCAGAATTGCTTTATCTTTGGCGTTACGCGCCATGGTGGATACCTTCGGCAATGGTGCGCACATTGGCCAAGTTAGCTGGTTACCGAATGGGCCAATTTGAGGCATTGATGCCTAGATGGATTAAGCGATGGTGCAGCATGCACTATCGTTATTGGAATTAAGAGAATGGCAATTCATTTAAGTCACTTTCAGATACGTCTAACAAAGGCAATTTTGTTAATGACGGATGTGCTGGCATTGTTGTGCGCGGGTGTTTTGGCGGCAGTATTGGCTCAACTGATAGGGGAGCATCAAGCTGCTAATTGGCTCGTGTCACAAGATATAGAGCGTTATTGGGCGTGGCTGATCGTCGGGTTAATCGGCGTGGTGGTCTTTGTGGTGCGGTTCAGGCACTACACCGAGCGCAGGCCTTATTGGACAGAGCTAGGCGAAGTGTTGTGGGTCTTGCTGGTGTTGGCCGTTCTTGACTTGGCTTTGCAGGCGGTTACACGGTGGAATTCATCACGTATGTGGTGGTTGATGGTGTGGATACTGGCGGCGATGCTGATGCCTTTTGGCCGTGTCATGGCTAGAAAGATGATGCGTCGTTTGGGCGTGTGGCAACGCCCGACATTGATTGTGGGTGATGGTCCAAACGCGATAGAGGCGTTGGCTGCGTTGCAAAGTGAGTGGACGCTTGGCTTTGATGTATGTGGTTTTTTCAATGTGACAGGTGACGATACAAAAAAAACGATTGATATAAACGGCCATCATTGGCCTGTGATCAGAGCGCATGCGCTGGCTGACTGGGCCAATGTGCCGGGTGTTCAGTTTGTATTGGCGATGGAGCACGGCCAAAACGAGCTGCGTGAAGATGTGCTGCGCAGGCTTGCCAAATGGCATGCAGAGGATGTCAGCGTGATTCCCGCTATGCGTGGAATACCTTTGTATGGAACTGATATTTCATATTTCTTCTCGCATGAAGTGGCGTTGTTGAAATTACGAAACAACCTGCGCTACTGGCCAGCAAGGCTGTTAAAACGTTGCTTTGATGTGCTTGCAGCTTCATTGATTTTGATGCTCACATGGCCTTTGTTTGTATATTTGGCTTGGTGCATACGCAAAGATGGTGGGCCAGCAATCTTTTCCCATACGCGCGTAGGAAAAAACGGCCATCAGTTTTCTTGTTACAAGTTTCGTTCGATGTGCGTGGATGCTGAAAAGAATTTGCGAGATGTTTTGGCAAGCAACCCCGAATTGCAAGCGGAGTGGGCTCGCGAATACAAGCTTAAAGATGATCCGCGCATCAGCAAGATCGGACACTTTTTACGCCGCACCAGCTTAGATGAGTTGCCGCAAATATTTAACGTCATCAAAGGCGATATGAGCCTAGTTGGCCCGCGTCCTGTCATACAAGCGGAGCTTGAGCGATATGGCGATGATGTTGATTATTTCTTGATGGTGCGCCCAGGGATGACCGGCTTATGGCAGGTAAGCGGCCGTAACGATGTGGGCTATGACACCCGCGTGTATTTGGATACTTGGTATGTGAAGAACTGGTCGCTTTGGTATGACATTGCTATTTTGTTTAAAAC
>ERZ650308.925-NODE-925-length-15696-cov-3.607250_pt1 | contig 15696 bp, 13 predicted proteins | sample MGYA00376244_ERZ650308 | MGnify/ENA primary metagenome ERZ650308 (study PRJEB26733, sample SAMN07839295) | wastewater metagenome | biome: small river; feature: stream; material: water | place: USA: North Carolina | collected 2016-04-26 ...
TTCCAAGAGCGTGAAATGTTTGATTTGTTACGCTATCTCAAGTATTTTGTAGATACTATGAGAGCAAATAACATAGTATGGGGAGTAGGTAGAGGTAGTAGTGTAGCAAGTTTTGTGTTGTTTTTGATTGGCATACATAAAATAAACTCATTGTATTATGATTTGTCAATAGATGAGTTTTTAAAATAACATAAATAACAAAATAATTAACCATGTACGCAATAGTAGATATAGCTGGACAACAGTTTAAAGTTGCAAAAGACCAACAAATCTTTGTACACAGATTACAAGGAGATGAGGGCGCTAGTATTGAATTTGACAAGGTGTTATTAGTTGATAACGGTGGAAAAGTAACTATAGGAGCTCCTATGGTAAACGGATCTAAAGTAACAGCTACTATCCTGTCTCATTTAAAAGGTGACAAAGTAATCGTTTTCAAGAAAAAACGTCGCAAAGGTTACCGTGTTAAAAACGGTCACCGTCAACAATTCACTGCGATCACAATCAAAAGTATTAAAGCATAATTTCCTTCGGGAACTAAATATTAGAAACCATGGCACACAAAAAAGGAGTCGGTAGTTCGAAAAATGGTCGTGAATCACACAGTAAAAGATTGGGTGTAAAGATTTTTGGAGGACAAGCTGCAATCGCAGGTAACATTATCATTCGTCAAAGAGGTACACAACATCACCCAGGTGTTAATGTTGGTATTGGAAAAGATCATACATTGTATGCATTAACTGATGGATTGGTAGAATTCCGTAAGAAAAAAGATAATCGTTCGTTTGTATCAGTAGTTCCATTTGAAACTGCAGAAGCATAATTGAATTGATATAATTGAAGAAAGGCGAGCAGTTTGTTCGCCTTTTTTTATGCGTTAGATTTTTCTTCTTTTTTGAAACTATTTTATTTGAATTCCCAAATAAAACTGCATTAAAATGATTAAATTCGTACTTTAAAAGATAAACAATGCTTGAAATTACCCGCATTCGAACTGAAAAAGAAGCCATCATTGAAGGGCTTAAAAAAAGAAATATTGATGCCGCATCAACATTAGATGCAATTCTGGTTGCTGATGCCAATTGGCGCGCTACAAAAACTGAATTAGAATCGATTGCTGCTGAATTAAATGGTTTAGCAAAAATAATCGGTGATTTATTCAAACAAGGAAAGCAAGCAGAAGCAAACGAGGCTAAAGAACAAACCGCTTCTTTGAAAACACGTGAAGTTGAATTAAAAACAAAAGTTGAAGCTTTTGAAAAAGAAATTACGGAATTGCTTTATACCTTGCCAAATGTTCCAAATGAACTCGTAAAAGCGGGTAAAAACGAATTGGACAATGAAACTGTTTTTGAGTTTGGTTCTGTTCCAACGTTTGATTGTGAACCATTGCCACATTGGGATTTAGCAAAAAAATATGAATTAATTGATTTTGAATTAGGTGTTAAAGTTACAGGAGCTGGTTTCCCATTTTACAGAGGAAAAGGAGCGAAATTACAACGTGCATTGATATCTTTTTTCCTAGAAGAAGCTGATAAAGCTGGTTACGAGGAATTTATTCCGCCGTTGGTTGTTAATGAAGCAAGTGGTTATGGCACGGGGCAATTACCAGACAAAGAAGGTCAAATGTATTATGTAGCTGAAGATGATTTTTATTTAATTCCTACTGCCGAAGTTCCATTGACGAATATTTACAGAGATGTGATTTTACCTTCTGAGGATTTCTCTATTAAATTAACTGGTTACACGCCATGTTTTAGAAGAGAAGCAGGTTCATATGGTAAAGATGTAAGAGGATTGAACCGCTTACACCAATTTGATAAAGTTGAAATTGTGCGCATTGAACACCCAAATAATTCTGCTAAAGCATTAGAAGACATGATTGAACATGTTAAAAATTTATTAGAAAAATTAGGGTTACAATATCGAATCTTGAGATTGTGTGGAGGCGATACAGGTTTTGCCTCAGCATTGACTTATGATTTTGAAGTCTATTCTGCTGCACAAGATAAATGGTTAGAAGTAAGCTCTGTTTCTCGTTTTGATACGTTTCAGGCAAATCGCTTGAAATTACGTTTCAAAGGAGCGGATAAAAAGAACCAATTGTGTCACACTTTAAATGGTTCTGCACTTGCATTACCAAGGATTGTTGCAGCATTGTTAGAAAATCATCAAACGGCAAATGGAATTGCTATTCCAACAGCATTGCATAAATTTACTGGATTTACAACAATCGATTAATTGGTTTAATATGAAACAGTTTTTATTTTTTAGTTTAAGTGTTCTTTTATTCGTTTCGTGTTCAGACTTGAAAAAACAAGATCAACTTAAAACAATTGACCAACTTTCTAAGACGGTTGATAGTATTCAAAAAATTGTTTTGAAAAGTGAGATTGATTCAATTATTTATCGCAAGACTGCAACACAAGATGTTGAATTGCGCATTAAACAAAATTTTCACTCTGACACCTTAAATTTAGCGTTAGGAAAAAAAATGGATGCATATAAAGTGATGCGTCGAAAATTCGGTCCTTTATCAAGAACATATAACACTTTAAAAACAGGTTCTGCTGAAGAATTAAACACTTTAAATCTATTGAAGAACGACATCAATTCAGGTAGTGGAGAGCGCGATAAATACAACGAATTCATACAATTTGAAAAGAATAAAGTAGAACAACTTTCGATTATACTGACTGATTATCTCAAAGAAAAAGATAAAACTTTAGCAGTATATAAGCAACTTCATCCCGAATTATTGGCATTTTCTTTAGCGCTTATTAAGGACAAAAAATAACATGAAAATTGCTACGCTTTTTACTTGTTTAGTAATTACTTTTTTTTCGTTTGCTCAAAAAGAAACGGATCAACAGTTAGCGCAACATTATTTTGCTAGTGGCGATTTTGAAAAGGCAAGTATGTACTATGAAAAAATTGTAGCTACAGATCCTTCAAAGTTTAATTTTAATCGTTATTATGAATGTTTGTTGCAATTAAAAGATTTCAAGCAGGCAGAAAAAATTCTAAAAAAACAGATCAATATTAACCGCATAGATTTAGATTATAAAGTACAACTAGGTAAATTATACGAAGAATCTAGCCAAGAAGAAAAAGCCAAAAAATTATACGAAGAATTAATTGATGATTTAACTGCTGACCCCGGTTACATTATTAATTTATTCACAGCATTTCGAAGTCAAAATAAAAATGAACTAGCTTATAAAGTCATTGATTCTGGCCGTAAACTTTTGAAAAATTCTTATCCTTTACATTTTCAATTTGCTGAATATTATGGGGCAATAGGTCAAACTGAAAAAATGTTAGATGAATACATTGGATTGCTAGATTTTCAATCGAGTTATGCAGAATCAATCCAAAATTTATTGATTCGACAATACGATTTTTCACAACCAGATTTAAAAGAATTTGATTATTTGAAAAGTAGTTTATTGTCTCGTATTCAAAAAAATCCATCAGAACAAGTGTATGTCAACATGTTGGTTTGGTTGTTTATACAACGTAAAAATTTTGATGGTGCTTTATTGCAATTACAAGCCTTAGATAAAAGATTGGAGGAGCAGGGTAGAAGAGTTTTTGAATTAGGCACAATTTGTATTGAAAATGCAGCCTATGAAAGTGCAAGAAAAGCCTTTCGTTATGTAATTGGAATTGGTCAAAGTAGTCCTTATTATTTAAAAGCTGAAAACGCCCTTTTAAACACCCGTTTTTTAGAGGTCACAACCAATAGAAATTACTCAAAAGAAGAAATTACTGCAACAATTGCTGACTATAAAACGGTATTGCAAAGGGTTGGAAAGAGACCAACTTCTTTACCTTTGATTATGGAGCTTTCTCATATTCAAGCATTTTATGCCAATCAAGCAGATTCAGCAATCTTGAATCTTACTGCTGTTTTAAAAACTCCAGGTTTAACAGATATGCAGCGTGCTGAAGCCAAGTTATTATTGGGCGATATTCATGTATTACATGGAGATATTTGGGAAGCTTCATTGTTATACATGCAAATCCAGAATGATTTAAAATTTGAACCAATTGGGCAAGAAGCAAAATATAAAAATGCACGCATTTTCTATTACGATGCAGAATTTGATTATGCACAAGAACAATTAAATATTTTGAAAGAATCTACTTCAAAATTGATTGCAAACGACGCAATGCAATTGTCAATAATGATTACTGATAATTACGGAATAGACAGTAATTATCAAGCAATGTCTTGGTTTGCAAAAGCTGATTTATTCATAGAACAGCATAAATATGAAGCTGCGTTTGTGTTATTTGACAGCATCATCAATGCATTTCCATATCATAGTTTGAGTGATGAAATCTATTTCAAAAAAGCTCAAGCGATGCAACAACAGGGGAAATGGAACGAAGCAATTGATTTATTAACGACATTGTTAAAGTACCACAAAGACGATATTTTAGCAGATGATGCATTGTTTCAATTAGCTGAAATTACAGAATTACAACTTAAAGACTTGCCAAAAGCCACTGAAATTTACAAAACCTTGTTATTTGATTACAAAGGAAGTCTTTTTGCTGAAGAAGCTAGAAAACGCTTGCGTTTAATAAGAGGTGACCAAATCAATGTAACGGAATAGCTTACATCAAAACAATTTTTGAGTTCATGCGTTATTCATGCATGAGACAGATAACCATCTTAGTATTACTTTTTTTTTCTTTATCAAGTTGTGCGCAACCAAACGTTCAAACGATACCTACTTCTCCAAAATTCAAAACGGCTTACTTTGCGGCAGGTTGTTTTTGGTGCGTAGAAGCTGTTTTTGAATCAATTAATGGAGTAGAGGATGTGACTTCTGGTTATGCAGGAGGAACTGAGAAAAACCCAACATATGAATTAATTTGTAGTGGAAACTCGATGCATGCAGAAACGATTAAAATCACATATGATTCTACAATTATTAACTATGACACGTTGTTGGTTGCATTTTTTGGTTCGCACGATCCTTCTACATTAAATCAACAAGGGCCAGATTTTGGTCCACAGTACCGTTCGATTATTTTTTATCAAAATTTGAAAGAAAAGCAACAAGCTGAACGTTATATTACTCGCTTAATTCAACAAAAAGTTCATTCAAAAATAACAACTGAATTGACCCCTTTTTCAGTGTTTTATCCGGCAGAAATCTACCACCAAGATTACGAAAAAAACAATCCAAACAACCGATATATTCAGATAGTATCTAAAAAGCGATTAGAAAAGTTTAAGAAGAAACTTCCTCATTTATTGAAAATAGAATGAAAACTAGCTTGCATAAAAAAAGGCGCTTATTAAGCGCCTTTTTTTTTAATTATTTGAGATTAGATGTTAAATGCACTTTTAACGTGATCAACATAGTCTAATTTTTCCCATGTAAACAATTCAACTTCTACTACTTTTACGGTTCCATCTGGTGCTTTAAATGATTTTTTTACTGTTTCATTTTTACGACCCATGTGACCATATGCTGCAGTTTCTGAATAGATCGGATTACGTAATTTCAATCGTTGTTCAATTGCATAAGGACGCATATCAAAGATTGCTTCTACTTTACGTGCAATTTCACCATCTGTCATATCAACTTTAGCTGTTCCGTATGTATTTACAAATAAACCACATGGTTTAGCAACACCAATCGCATAAGAAACTTGAACCAATACTTCGTCACATAAACCTGCTGCAACTAAATTTTTAGCGATGTGACGCGTTGCATATGCCGCAGAACGGTCAACTTTTGATGGATCTTTTCCTGAGAATGCTCCACCACCATGTGCTCCTTTACCACCATAAGTATCTACGATGATTTTACGACCTGTTAATCCAGTATCTCCGTGAGGTCCACCGATAACAAATTTACCAGTTGGATTTATGTGGTAAGTAATTTGATCGTTAAATAACGCTTGTAAAGCTGGTTTTAATTTTGCTTTAACACGTGGAATAACGATTGAGACAATATCCGATTTGATTTTAGCTAACATTTCTGTTTCAGTTGAGAAATCATCATGTTGTGTAGATACAACGATTGTGTCTATACGTTGAGGGGTATTATCATCTGAATATTCAATTGTCACTTGCGATTTAGCATCAGGACGCAAATATGGAATCAAATCAGGTTCATTGTTTCGAATGTAAGAAAGTTCTTGTAAGATTTTATGAGCAAGATCCAATGCTAAAGGCATGTAATTCTCTGTTTCAATTGTAGCATAACCAAACATCATACCTTGATCTCCTGCTCCTTGTGCATTTGCTTTCGATTCAAAGTCATTGTTTGCAGCAGCTCTGTCAACACCTTGATTGATATCGTCAGATTGATCATGCAAAGCAGAAATAATTCCACAAGAATTAGCATCAAACATGTATTCAGACTTCGTATATCCGATTTTTTTAATCGTTTCACGCGCAATTGACTGAACATCTAAATAAGTAGTTGTCTTGATTTCTCCAGCTAAAACAACCAATCCTGTTGTAACCAATGTTTCACAAGCAACTTTTGATTCAGGATCAAAGGCCATGAAATTATCAATTAACGCATCTGAAATTTGGTCAGAAACTTTGTCAGGATGTCCTTCTGAAACTGACTCTGATGTAAATAAATATGACATTATCTGTTTTTTAAATTTGTAGTGCGAATTTACTAAAAAAATATTGGCTAATCAATTGATGTATTTCTAATTATTTCAATATTCTTTAAAATTAATTTTCCATTCCACCAGGTTGGCAGCATTTCGGTAATTTTAACACATTTGCTTTCGGAGCTTTGTATTCGTTAGCATCATATCCTATCTCGTTTAATTTCTCACAAATTGTTTTCACTGTTATTTTTTTGGACACAAATTTTACTGTAACAATTTTTGTGTCATTGTCTAATTCTGCAAATTTCACTCCTTTAGTGTAATTTAATAAAGATTCTATTCGTTCTTCACAATCTCCACATTGTGCAGATGTTTGTATCGTTACAGTTTGAATAGCAGCTTCTTTTTCCTGAGCATGAATGTAAATTGAACTACAACAGATCATGCCAATAATTAGTAATTTTTTCATCGTTTATTTTTTTGTTTTAATGGTGTATCGTACACCTCCGTATGCATTTATTCCCATTACTGGTCCCCAAATACGCGTGGCATCAAAATCAGAGCCAAAGGGATTAGCTGGATCAATAATTGGATTGATTTGTTTGAAATTAGTCAAGTTTTCTACTCCTACATAAAACTCCCATTTTTTGTATATATGTGTTACTTGTGCATTAATAATTGGGTATGCAGTACTTTTTTCATTAGTGTACAACACATTGTTCAAGGTGAAATTTGGCAACCTCATTGCTCCATATACAGAAAGACTTGAGGCGAATTCCCACCGTTTATTTCTTGATGTATAACTCAACGTTGTTAAAAATCGGTGTGTAGGCACCATCACTTGTTGTTGCTCAATCCCATTGTATCTTGCTCGATTCAATAAGTTTTTATAGGCCAATCGTAGTGACAATCTCGGTACAATTTCGATATCAAATTCTACTTGTAAACTAGAAGAATAAGATGTGTTTTGCTCATTTTTAAATACGATATTCGCACTGTTAACATCTCGATCTACAATTAATTGATTGGCAAAATAAGTGAAATAGTAATCTAGTGTTAGATTTGATTTACGTTGAAATAAATTAAATTTATTTACGAGAGATGTCCCTATATTCCAACTTTTTTCTGGACGAAGTTCGGATGCTTTAACCCACGATTTCGAATTTGCCATTAATGAAATATTATCGATCATAAAATTGGGTACACGCCACCCTTTTCCAGCAGTGAATCTTAAATCCATGTATTCATTCAAGGTGTATTTCGCATGCAATCTTGGAATAAATTGTGCGCCAAATAAATTGTGTACATCAACACGTGCGCCCAAAACTGCTGTTAAGCGAATTCCTGAATACGTGTATTCCAAAAAAGAACCTGGAACAATTTCAATTCGATTGTCTTCTAAATAATTACTTTGTTGCTGTAATTCAATGAAATTAGCACTAAAACCAGCTTTTATTTTATGTATGGTTGAACCAATAATTCCGTCAAATAGTGCGTTGATATATGCTCTGTTTTCAACTCCATTAAAGGCATTATTTCCGAATTTACTTGAGATATCGTGCCGTTTTAGCGCATAAACAACACCAATTGAATTAGTTGGCTTTTTCAAAAAGAACCCTGTTTTTGCAAATACATCCAAATGCTTCGTATTTGTAGTTACTTGGTATGGAATTGCTGCATTTATTTCGCCACCTAATTTTTCATCTAGGTAGGCATTGAATCCAATTTGAGCTTCCATTTTATTACCTTGGTACGACCAACGATTCATTGCTGTTATGTTTTTAAACAAGGGAGTATCGTAATAATTATCTTGATTACTATCCATTTTTCCTAGCATTGTAGAACCATGTAAAAACCAAGTTGTACTCCATTTTGAGGAAATTTTTAAGGAATTATTAAGGTTCAGTTCAGATCGGCCAAAGGCACTTTGATAGGCATTTGCAAAAAATTGTTCACTTTGATCAGGTTTTTTAAGTTCAAGGTTAATTAATCCAGCCATTGATTCATAACCATTCACAACTGTCCCAGTTCCTTTCGTGATTTGAATGGAAGAGATCCAAGTTCCTGGAATAGATGTAATACCAAAAGAACTTTCTAAGCCTCTTAAAACTGGAATATTTTCCATTTGAATCTGAGTATAAACACCATCTAAACCGAGTAATTGAATTTTTTTAGCACCAGAAACTGCATCGGTGATAGTTACATCAACAGATGCATTGGTTTCAAAAGATTCGGATAAGTTACAACAGGCAGCTTTTCTTAATTCACCGCTGTTTATTTCTTCCACATGCAATGTTTTAAGTCGGGAAATACCGTGATCAGCTTTTCGAAAAGCAACCACCACTTCAGGCAATAATTTCTCAGCGTATAAAACAATTTGTAAGGCACTAAAGCGGTCTTTCTTAGTTAAAATGACCGTATCACTGTAATAGCCTTTTAAACTGATTACCAATGTTTGCGGGAGAATTTTGGGTAAAATAAACTCAAATGCTCCATCTTCAGAAGTAATGACTTTAGTTTTTTCTTCTAGCAATAATAAAGTAGCACCTTTTAGTGCTTTTTTTTGAATGGTATCGTTTCCATATACAAAACCTCTAACTTGAGAAAATAATTCCAAAGAGGTAGTAATGAAGACAATACATAATAATAATTGTTTCATTGTTTATATAAATTAATTCGTTAACTAATTGGCTAATGAATTAATTTATAATCTAAAAACTTGTTTATTGAGTAGGATTTCTCTCCCTGTTTTTAAAAGAGGTGGAGGGTCTTCGTAGTGAAGAGATGTTCCAATTGTTGAGATGGAATAGACTCTTTTCCATTCAGGAATCGAAAGCAATGAAACTGAGTTTTTTGCAGGGATTTTAATGTCAAACGTAGAAAAATAATCAAGTGATGCTTTGAAATAAGAAATCTCATCGTTGCAACAGTCTTCTTCAATGGCTTGTTTTGAAGAAATTTCTTTTTTAATTTCTTCTCGACAACAAATTGGAACAGCTTCAACGGTTTCTGTTGCTTCACAATGTGTATTGGTATTGATGAAATAAGCAGTAAAAACGCCGTCTTCACTACATGAATGATAAAACACATTGACTCCAATTGTCCCAATGAAAGTGACAATTATTAAACAAAAAATCAAGCTGTTTTTCAACAATTTCATAGTACAAAATTAAGTTCTTTTTTCTATTAAAAAAAATATATTTAATCACTGAAATTTCTGCACAAGCTAAAAGTTTATGGTAATTTTGTAAAAAACAACAAATTATGAATGTACCAGTAACAATTTACGCTGAAATGACCCCAAATCCAACGACTATGAAGTTTGTTGCGAATAAATATTTGCTTTTAACGGGAGATTCTGTAGAGTTTAATTCTGCAAAAGACGCCAAAGGATTTTCACCCTTGGCAGAAGAATTATTTCAATTGCCATTTGTACAAAAAGTTTTTATTGCTGCTAATTTTGTAACAGTTACTAAAACTGACAATGTTCCGTGGGATTTCATAACAATGGAATTAAGAGAATTTATCAAAAATTTTATTTCTGAAGGAAAAGATGTATTGGTTCAAATGCCAACTCCAACGATTGCTTCTGAAGATGAAACACCAAAAAAAGTTTATGAAGCGTATGAAATTGATGATGCTATTCGTGATTTATTGGATCAATTTGTACGTCCTGCTGTTGAAAATGATGGAGGTGCAATTGAATACCGCGGTTTTGAAGATGGTGTTGTTAGTGTATTAATGAAAGGATCTTGTGCGGGCTGTCCTTCATCAACTGCTACCTTGAAATTTGGAATTGAGAATTTATTGAAAACACATTTACCGGAGGTAAAAGAGGTAGTTGCAGAAAATGAATAATTTATAAGTGCATAAAAAAATCCCGCGTTGATTATCAATGCGGGATTTTTTGTTTTCATAAGTTACAACCACCTGAACATATCATTGAATAGATTTTTTCCCCATGGTTGAGATCCAAAATCTTTTTCAATTTTTTCTTTAAATTCTTGCATGCTGTAGGTTTTATTTTTTCCTTGTGTGTACGTTAGTATTTCTTTTTTTGGTTCAATTAGTTCCACACTTTTTGCAAAATAGATGATACCTCCGTCTTCTGTTGCCAATCCTAAAATTGCCCCAGGTAAACCTGAAAATCCTTCTGGTCCAACCGAAGGTGCAATATCCAACGAGTACCAAGCATAGATGCGTGTAGAGTCATTTTTTTGGTAAATCGCTTTTCTACATTCGTAATTTCCAATTGTACGTTTGTTGTCAGTAATGGTCCAATTGCGTTTAGAAATTTCACCTTTTATATGAACCTCTTTACCGATTAAAGAAAGCAAGGACATTTTGGTATTAGAATTTTCAAATTGATAATAGGTGTTTTTTGTAGTTAACCAACTCATTCCATCTTCTTCTTCATCAGAGATAATTGGTCTGAAAACAGAGCACGTATCGTTGAATAACAACTCAAATTTTTCAAGTTTAATTTTATGATCTTCGTCGATGAAATTACGCATTCTTGGGTCGTTGAATCGCTTTAATAAGTTTGTTTTACGTTCAAATACAATTCTTCCAGCATGCGCTATTTGGCCAGTAACTTGAACTGTAATACCAAAAATCAGAAAGAACGCTACGAATAGTTTAATGCCAGCCTTGGAAATCATCTTCTTTAGTTTTATTGTTATTAAATTTATACGTCACTTTCAATAAGAAATAACGCGAAATAAGGGTTGTGAAATTATCAGTGATTCTATTTCCATTGACTTCTCGTTGGATACTTTTATTTTGATTTAGAATGTCGTTACCTTGAACAGATAGAATTAAGTTTCTAGTTTTTGTAAATGACCGACTTAATTCAGCATTCCAAATAAAAATATTGACATTATAACCTGCTGCCAAATTAGAATTCATTAAATAAGTCGCATCTGATTTAATTTTGAAGTTAAATGGAATTGTCCATTCGATACTAGCAGTATATTCATTTGTAGAATAAGGTTTACTTGACACGCTATTTAACGAGCTTTTAGGTGAAGTATATCCAAAATTCGGAGAAATACTAATCGATAAAGAATCAGAAGGCTTGAATTCAATTGTAATTCCACCACCTATAGATGTGTTTTGAGTTACATTTTCTACATTATTGATAATATTTGTATAGCGATTGTAACTTGCATTAATATTTGGAGCAACTTCTAATTTACGATTGAAGAACGGAAAGCCAGCCCCTGCATATAAATTACCGAAAAAGTTACCATCTACATTGACAGTTTGAGAAATCGTTTGTCCAAAGCTATTAAATACTGAAGAATTAGCAAATGCACTGTTTACATAAGAAGCGTTTAAACCACTCCAAACATATCTTCCAGTCACAGCATTCCAATTGTTGAAATTCATTCGAATAGCATGGGTATAATTAGGTTTTAAATTTGCGTTTCCAATTTGAATCCGGTTTGGATTGGTATTGTCCTGAACTGGTTGTAATTCATTGATAGATGGTTGCGCAGAACTAGTGTAATAATTGATCCCAAGGCGAGCAGTTTGTGAAGGTTTATAAGCATACCAAGCGCGCGGCAATAAGTTATTAATATTTTGGTTGATCGTCACATTCGATAGTAAGTTTGTATTGTCTATCGTAATGTTTCTGGCACCTAAACCAAATCCATAATTGTGTTTTCTGCTGTCGTAAATAAACTCAAGGGCTACTTTATTTTGAATACGTGTGTTTTCAAAATTGTTTGAAAAATTGGTGTTGACAATTCCGGTGTAAAAGTCGCGTGTTTGTTTGTCTTGCGTCGTTTTACCCAATTCGTAGGTATATTCAAACTTCAATTTGATTTTTTTAGTCAATGGTTCAAAATAACTAACCGTTGAAAAATGATCGTATTTAGAATTGTTGTTTATTTTCTTTTGAGCAATAGAATCAACGGAAGCAACATAGGTCGATCGATTTGAAAGTTTACCTGTTGTTTCATTTGTTTCGGTTTCTAGGATATATTTTAACTCTAATTCTCTTTTAGGTTTTTTAAACTTACGATTTAACGTGATTTTTGTATTACTCGTCAATCCTTTGGAATCATTTTCATTTTGAACTAAAGTGTTAAGTGATTGAATGCCTGTTTCACCAATGAATGAATTGTTAGATCGGTTGTCTGAGTAGCCTAAATTGTATGATAAAGCAGGCTTAATTTCTAAAGATGTTAGAGAATCTATTTTTAAATTATAAGCTAAATTAATTTTATGAGCTTCGCTTCGAGATGTATTTTGAATTGAATCTAAAGAAGAATACGTTGAGTCTGTTAAAAAGTATTGCGTTTTACTATTTGATTTAGCAGTCAATTGTTGGTTGTAATAAGTGTAATTAACATTGATTTCTCCTTTCTTACCGATTTTGTCATTGAAATAAACACCTGCTTTGAAAGTTTGTGGGATTCCAGAAGTATTTCGTGAATTTTGATCCCACATAGTCATACCGCTATTTTCCATTTCTTCGTTCAAGCCAAATTTTGCCATGTCACCAAATCCTAAAGTAGATTTTGGGGTATTTGAACCCAATGCAAAAACAGATATTTTTTGGGTTTTATTGAATTTATTGAGTAATAATTCTCCTTCATAAAAAGGTTTGTCCTCAAATAATCCCATGTCTGAGGCGCCAGAAACTTTTCCAAAATAGCCTTTTTTGGCTTCTTCTTTCAATTTCAAGTCGAGTACTTTTATGGTTTCATCTTCTCCTTCTTTGGCATTGTCATTTTTCTTTTCGTAGACTTGAACAGATTCAACGCCATTGGCAGCTAAATTTTTTGTTGCCATTGTTGGGTCCGTTCCAAAAAATTCGTCACCATCCACCAATACTTTACTTATTTCTTTTCCTTGAGAAGTGATTTTACCGTTTTTATCGACTTTCAAGCCGGGTAATTTTTTCAATAAATCTTCAACAACAGCATTTTCAGCTACTTTGAATGAATCGGCTACGTAAACTAGCGTATCACCTTTGTAATAAATTGGATTTTTGTTGGCATAAATGGTTATTGCTGCTAGTTCTTTTGATTTTATATTTAAACGCGCTGTTGCAATCTCAATTTCATAATTGGATTTATTACCAAAAATGTAGAAAATTCGATCGTCAAAATTTGGATGTGAAATAATTAAAGACAAGGTGTCGGGTTCAAAACCAGTTAAATTAAAGTTTCCGTTTTCTTTAGAACGTGTAAAATTTAATAGCAAAGAATCTTTTACTCTAACAGCCATGATTACTGCATCTTTTAAAGGTTTTACACCCGAAGAATCGTAAACGGTTCCTGAAATTTTCATTTCTTGTGCTTCTAAGGAAGAAGAAAATAATGAACAAAATAAAAGGATGAAACAAAGTAGTGTTTTTTTCATTTTTAGTTTTGGTATAAATTAAAAGTTCGCAAATATCAATTTTTAAAACGAGTCGCAATAAAAATTTAACATTTTTAACGAAAACAAGTTGAAATAATAACGTGCTTATCCTTATTCAGTTGCTTGAATTGTTATTTCAGAATAGAGATTTCATTCAAGACTTGAAATGTCATTCCGCTTCCATCTACAATAAAGTTATGGCTAACGTCTAACATGCAACCAATCATTTTACGTTCATTTTTTTGCAAATAATGAACGGTTGCATCTTGTGTTTGAATCGATAGGGCAGAAGTAAACCCATCTGGAGTATTCTTACCTATTAAAATGAAATCCATGTTATTGTGGTTCAAAAACCCTTGAAAGGAAGTTTCAAATTCTCCTGTATGATTTAACAATGAAAGGGCGCGATCAATTGAAATTTTCTTTTTTGATGTAAGTTTAAATGGCGCTTGTTCTAAATCTTCTTCATACGCAGCGTAGCGTTCTATTGATGCTTTAACTTGGTTATTTTTATTGAAATATGTAATTCGTTCTACAAAAGATGGTGTACTTATTTGAGCGTCAAAATAGACTTCTTTTGCACAAAAGACTTTACCATTTTCAATGTAAAACGTTTTAGATCCATAGTTGCCAGTTAATGCATCACTAAATTTCTCAATAATTTTAACTTCCGTATCTTTTTCATCCAAGTATGCAATTGCCTCAGCGGTAGATTTTGCATTATTTGTAAAGGACAAACTGTTCAATTTCTTCAATTGTTCATTTGCATCAATTGCGTCCATTTTAGAAGTGTATTCTTGCTGACCGTTAAATAGCGCTTGATTCAGTACTTGTTCTTGGTTGTTTTCTGATGTTGCTTGTTCATCAGGAGCACATGAATTCAAAAGAATAACTATTAAAAAGAAATAAGCAACCGCAATTTTGTTGGCAATACGTTTAAACATAACAATCAATTTTAGTACAAAAGTAAGGTCTAAATAGGAATGACAAACTAAAAAAAACACATTATTTTCAATTAATTCTTGCCAATAGCCACGTCCACTAAAGAGAAACATTAAGCTGAAGGCAAACACAAAGTGACCTGCCAGGAACATAATGCCATAAGCGGATAGAGCCGAACCGTAGCTATTAATAACTTGAGAAGCTTGCGCCCACAAGAAGTCACGCAGCCAACCGTTGATACAAATAGCACTTTGAGCAAAATTACCAGCGGTAATGTGAGATACCGTACCGTCAGGAGATACCGTTCCCCAAACATCTGACTGCATTTTCCAACTAAAGTGGAAAATTACCACAGAAATTGAGTTGTACATCCAGAACAAACCAAGGAACACATGATCCCAAGCAGATACTTGGCAAGTACCACCACGACCAGGCCCGTCACAAGGGAAGCGGAAGCCTAGATTAGCTTTATCTGGAATCAGGCGAGAGCTACGAGCGTAGAGAACACCTTTCAAAAGAATCAAGGCAGTTACATGGATGGTAAAGGCGTGAATATGGTGAACCATAAAGTCAGCCGTACCTAAAGCAATGGGCATCATTGCTACCTTGCCACCAACCGCTACTATACCGCCGCCAAAAGCATAGCTTACTGGCTCGATCGCCGTAGGAGCAGTAGTCCCTGGTGCCAAAGTATGTATATTTTGTACCCATTGAGCAAAGATTGGCTGAAGTTGAATCGCCGTATCTGAGAACATATCTTGGGGGCGACCCAAAGCTCTC
>ERZ650308.926-NODE-926-length-15680-cov-14.502464_pt1 | contig 15680 bp, 14 predicted proteins | sample MGYA00376244_ERZ650308 | MGnify/ENA primary metagenome ERZ650308 (study PRJEB26733, sample SAMN07839295) | wastewater metagenome | biome: small river; feature: stream; material: water | place: USA: North Carolina | collected 2016-04-26 ...
TTTTATCCAAACCGTAAGCTAAAGCTGCAGCAGTTGGTTCGTTGATAATACGCATTACTTTCAAACCAGCAATTTCACCTGCTTCTTTAGTCGCTTGACGTTGAGCATCGTTAAAATAAGCTGGAACAGTAATAACTGCTTCAGTAACTGTTTGACCTAAATAGTCTTCAGCTGTTTTTTTCATTTTTTGAAGTGTCATAGCTGACAATTCTTGAGCAGTGTATAAACGACCGTCAATATCCACACGTGGTGTATTGTTGTCTCCTTTTACTACTGAATAAGGAACTCTTTTTGCTTCTCCAGTTGTTTCAGTGAAAGATTGTCCCATAAAACGTTTGATAGAAGCAATAGTTTTGGTAGGATTTGTTACCGCTTGTCTTTTTGCAGGATCTCCTACTTTAATTTCTCCGCCTTCAACAAAAGCGATAATAGAAGGAGTTGTTCTTTTTCCTTCCGCATTAGGGATTACCACTGCCTCGTTACCTTCCATTACAGAAACACAAGAGTTGGTTGTACCTAAATCAATTCCGATGATTTTACCCATTTTGATTATATTTAATTTATTTGATATTCATTTTAATCACTCGCAGTCGACAAGTCAATCATTATGCCAAGGCACTGACAGTATAGAAATTGTCAGTTTTTAACCCAATTGAGGTGAAAATGGCTGACAAGATGACATTTTTAAAGTGAATTAATATATCTAATAAAAAGCCCATTTGATGATTTGTTCTATTTATTATATTATTTTTGAATGAAGATAAACCTGACGATTGTCAGATATTTATACAATTTAACTACTCGTTTATTGAAAAAAACGTAAATAATTGAACAATGAATAAAATACTTATATTATGTTGTCTTTTAGTTTCATTCGAAATGTTTTCTCAAATTGAAGAAAAACCAATTAATTATAAAAAAATTAATTTTGTCTACGAAACAAAGTCAAATTATTTCATTGATAAAGATGGAATTTACGCTGATAGTTTATTGATAAAGTTAGACTTCCCAGAAATTAAATTCACCACTGTAAATAAGTTAATTGAGAATGAAAATTACAATTCTTTTATTCCGTTAAAAAAATTAAAGCAATCAAATATCGAAAAACTTTGCAGCATCTTATATCATACAAATCAAAAGTTTATTGGCAAATATGATGTGGAAAAGAACGAAACAAATTATAGAGTTGAAAGAAATGATGAATTGACCAAAAAAATCTTTAAAAATATTTTGAATGAACGTTATTCAAACTTTTTTTATAAAAAAATTATAAAGTTCTCAAAAGACAAAATTCAATTGAACTATCCTAATGTAAATTATACTTTCACCATAACTGAAAAAGCCAATAATATTATCATGGAAAATCAGGTTATTGGAACATACAAAGAAGTTGTAAATAATTTAGAGTTTTCAAACGTAGTTTTGCTTAACATAAATTTAGATTCTAAAATAATGCCGGATGATTTTTTTACAAATAATAACTACGGAGTCGAGGCAATTAAGAAATTGAATGCAACAACTATCCTGAAATCAGTAAAATATTATTAGAACGTTAATTAAGAAAAAAACTTAATTTATGAGCATTTTGGCAAGATAATTATAAAAACATAGTATCTCGAATGCTCCAAAATATGTCTAGGTAATTATGTAAAACAAAACCATACGACACCTTTTAAAAATTTCCTCCGAAATGGCAGTTGCAAACGAACTTAAAATCATTATCAAAAAGAAACCCCAAAAACGAAATCGCTTTTGGGGTTTGTTATTTTATCTAAACTCATTTAAGGAACGTTCTATAATTCCGAGACATTCGTGAATTTGACTTTCCGTAATTACTAATGGTGGTGCTAAACGGATTTTGTTACCGTGAGTTGGTTTGGCTAACAAACCATTATCTCTAAATTTCAAACAAATTTCCCAAGCTAAATCAGAATCTTCATCACTATCAATTACGATGGCATTTAACAATCCTTTTCCTCTTACCAATTGAATTAACGGATTTCGTGTGGCAATTTCGTTTAAACCGTGACGAAAAACTTCTCCTAAATAGGCTGCGTTTTGTGCCAAATTTTCTTCTTTAATTACTTCCAAGGCAGCTACAGCAACGGCAGCTGCAATTGGATTTCCACCAAAGGTCGAACCATGTTGACCAGGTTGTATAACATTCATTATGGTATCACTAGTCAAAACTGCCGAAACTGGAAAGACACCTCCAGAAAGCGCTTTACCCAAAATCAAAATATCAGGTTTTACCTCCGGTTTGTTTTCACAACCTTTTTTACATTCGCAATTGCCACAAGTAGCTAGTAATCTTCCGGTACGAGCAATTCCTGTTTGTACCTCATCCGCTATAAACAACACATTGTTAGCTTCGCACAATGCTTTGGCTTGCGCCAAATAGCCTTCAGTTGGAACATATACTCCTGCTTCTCCTTGAATAGGTTCCACTAAGAAACCAGCAATGTTATTGGAAGAAGACAAGGCTTTCGCCAAAGCATCTACATCATCATAGGGTATTTTGATAAATCCATTCGTAAATGGTCCAAAATTCTTGCGTGCCGATTCATCGTTTGAAAACGAAATAATCGTAGTAGTTCTTCCATGAAAATTGTTTTCACAAACAATAATTTGTGCTTGATTTTCAGGAATTCCTTTAACCTCATAGGCCCATTTTCTACATAATTTTAAGGCAGTTTCTACCGCCTCTGCACCTGTATTCATAGGCAATACTTTGTCAAAGCCAAAATACTTAGTTACATATTCCTCATAGGGGCCCAATTGATCATTAAAAAATGCTCTGGAAGTCAAGGTCAATTTTTGAGCTTGTTGTACCATAGCTCCAACAATCTTTGGATGACAATGGCCTTGGTTGACTGCTGAATAAGCAGAAAGAAAATCAAAATATTGTTTTCCATCTACGTCCCAAACATAAACTCCTTCTCCTCTTTCCAACACTACTGGAAGAGGATGGTAATTGTGTGCTCCGTATTGATTTTCTTTGGCTATTAAAGCTTCCGAAACAGCTGATAATGTGCTTGTAGGATGACTCATCGTAATTGGTTTTAATGTAAAATATAAGAAAACAAATTTAGTCAAATCTATATACAATAAACACTTAAAAATACTTTTTGACTTAATTAATTATAATAAAAGTCAATTATTAAAATAATTAAACTTTAAAAAGTTAATTTATTAAATTTTATTATAAAAACATAAAATCAAAATGAAAAATAACTTACTTTTATTGACCTCAAAAAAACACATTTAACTTTTAAAGCCCCTTTCAATGGAAAAATTAGATGATTTCGACATCAAAATTATTAAAGAATTGGAAACAGATGGCCGTATTGCCTATTCAACTATCGCTTCTAATTTAAAGATTTCTAATACGATGGTGCATCAACGCATAAATAAATTAACTGAACAAGGAATTTTAGCTGGTATTCATCCCGTTATAAATGAAAAGAAAATTGGATATGATTGGGGAGCTTTCACTGGAATTACCTTAAATAAAGACCACGATTCGGAGCGTGTAATTGAAGAACTTAAAAAAATTCCTGAAATTACAGAATGTTATTACATTACAGGATCATATACTTTATATGTAAAAATGATTGCAAAAAATCACGAACATATGCGTAAAATTCTCTACGAACAGATTGACTCTATTCCCGGAATTGCTAAAACCGATTCGATTATTGAACTCGGTTGTGCTTTCAAACGAAATATTAGTTTGTAATTCCCTAAAATCTTTTACATTTATACCCAAACAAAATCAGATGACATATTTCAAATTTATTCTATTAGGAACTTTCCTTTTTGCAAATGGCTTATTTGCTCAATTGAAAGCGGTTCAATATAAAGATGCGAATCAAATTCTTAATGGCTTGACAATTCAACCTTCTACAATTAGTGGTCAAAAACCAGGAATTTTGGTACTCCCAGCCTGGAAAGGAATTGACTCACATGCCAAGGCAACTGCTGAAAAATTATCAAAATTAGGCTACTATGCTTTTGTAGCCGATATTTACGGCGAAGGAAATTATCCTCAAACTACTGCTGATGCAGCTAAAATGTCAGGATTTTATAAAATAAATACAAACTTATACCAAAAACGCATCGAACTAGCTTTAGCACAATTGATTCAATCGGGAGCGAATCCTGACAATATAGCGGTTATAGGTTTTTGTTTTGGCGGAACAGGCGCTTTGGAAGCTGCTAGAAAAAACCTAAAAGTTAAAGGAGTGGTATCATTTCATGGAGGTTTAGGAAGAGATACTACGCTTCCAATAACTCCAATTACTACAAAAATTTTGGCCTGTCATGGAGCTGATGATCCTTTTGTTTCCAAAGAAGAAATTGCTGGTTTCCAACAAGAAATGCGTGATGCTAAAGCCGATTGGGAAATGGTGTATTATGCCAATGCAGTACATTCATTTACTGATACAGATGCTGGCAATGATAATTCCAAGGGAGCTGCTTACAACGAAAAAGCGGCAACTCGCTCTTTCGAACACATGAAATTATTCTTAAACGAAGTATTAAATAAATAAAATATTCTGTAATCAATACCTATAATCAAAAATGAAAAAACTAGTATTTATTTCCCTTATTGCATTAGGGACTTCTTGCAAAAACGGGGCTTTGGTAACCTCAAATACAAATAGTGACCCAACAAAATACATGAAAACAATTACAGCTGATGATTTGAAGAAACATCTTTATATTATCGCTGCTGATTCAATGGAAGGACGTGAAACAGGTTCAGCTGGACAGAAAAAAGCCGGTAAGTATTTAATTAGTCAATACCAACAAAACCAAGTTTCATTTCCAAAAGGAGCATCTGATTATTACCAAGCCGTGCCAGCTTCATTTTTGAACAAAAAACGTAATGCTAATTTAGCTGACTCCGAAAATATTTGGGCTTTTATTGAAGGTACTGAAAAACCAGAAGAAGTAATTGTAATTTCTGCACATTATGACCATGTGGGCATTGAAAATGGAGAAGTATATAACGGAGCTGATGACGATGGTTCTGGAACTTCAGCTTTATTAGAAATAGCTCAAGCGTTCCAAATGGCAAAAAAAGAAGGACACGGACCAAAACGTTCTATCCTTTTTTTACATGTAACAGGTGAAGAACATGGCTTATTAGGTTCTCGCTACTACTCTGAAAATCCTTTATTCCCTTTGGCAAATACAGTTGCTGATGTCAATATCGATATGATTGGTCGTCGTGATGCACTTCATGCTGATACTAACAATTATGTATACATTATTGGTGCTAATCGCTTGTCTTCAGAATTAGATCATATTAGTGCCACAATGAATCAAAAATATGTGGGAATTGACTTGGATTACCGATTTAACGATCCTAAAGACCCAAACCGTTTTTACGAACGTTCTGATCATTATAATTTTGCAAAATATGGAATTCCATCCGTATTTTTCTTTAATGGAGTTCATGCAGATTATCATAAAAAATCGGATGAAGCAGACAAAATTGAATACGATGCTTTAGAAAAAAGAACACAATTGGCATTTGTAACAGCATGGGAATTGGCCAACCGAAAAAACAGAATTCAGGTAGATGTGGTTAAAAAATAATGTATATCTCAAATACTAAAAAAAGCGCTTTGAAAATTCAAAGCGCTTTTTTTTAGTATTCTATTTTAATCTCTCTATTGTTTCTGGACCATTCGCTCCAAGAACCTACATATAATTTAGGGATGGGTAAATTGGCAATAGCTACTGCTAAAAGTGTATGACAAGCAGTTACGCCTGATCCACAATGCACTACCCTATTCTCCTCTGGTATATTTTCAAATACTTTTTGATACTTTGCTTTTAATTCCGCTGCTGATAAAAAGGAACCATCAGCATCTAAATTTTCCATAAATGGAATATTAGTGGAGCCTGGAATATGGCCAGCAACCAGATCAATTGGTTCTGCTTCACCTCTATAGCGTTGCGACTCGCGAACATCTACTACTACAAAATCGTCCTTTTCTATCATGTCATCCATTTCATTTAGTGCAATAGTAGGCCATTGCCAAGAATGGATTGGATACGATGGAACATTATTCAGGATTTCAACAGCTGAACTTGTAGGGTATCCAGCACTTATAGCCGCTTGAATACCACCACTCAATACTTGTACTTTTTCATGACCAATAGAACGCAGCATCCACCAAAATCGTGCGGCAGCATTAGCGCCATTTTTATCATCATAAACCACGACCCAAGTAGTAGTTGTGATACCTAAATCGGTTAGGGTTGTTGAAAACTGATCGGATGTTGGCAGAGGATGACGACCTCCTAAAGCAACATCTTCTTTGATGTCTGCCAATTGGGTATTTACATCTACGAACAAAGCACCTTGTAAATGAGATTGTTGGTAATTTTTAAAAGCAGAAGGACTATTGGTGGCATCTACTAAAACAACGGTGTTGGTTTGTACTGCTTTGATTAATTCACTAGGAGAAATTATAGGATTCATAATAATGCTGAATTGATAATGATAAACTTAACTAATTAATTTCATTTATAGCCACAAAAAAAGCCCCGAATTGCTTCGAGGCTTTTGCCTTTTGGGTGGATGACCGGGTTCGAACCGGCGACCCTCGGCACCACAAACCGATGCTCTAACCAGCTGAGCTACAACCACCATTTGTATAACGGGTGCAAATATAGCACAATTGTTCACTTTCGCAAAGAAAATTTTAAAAAAATATCCCGATTTTAAATCAAATCTCCTAAGCTATTGACAGCCAAATACCTTTCTACGGTAAAACCTTCTGCATGGGCTACTCCTACTAATAGTCCTAAATCTTGTGTATAAATATTCTTCCACAATCGAATTCAGTTATCACCTAAATATCACTAAAAGTGGGTATTGTAAAGTTTATTAGTACTACTTATTTTTGATTTTTATTAACAACCAAAATTGTACAAAAATGAAAAAAATTGCATGCGCTGCGTTTTTATTAACATCACTACTAATGAATGCTCAAGATAATGTTATTAAGATCAATCCATTAGCAATATTGGGTGGGTCTGATCTAGTTTCTTATGAAAAAGTTATAACAGACAATTCCTCTGTAATACTAGGAGTTGGATATTCTCAATTTAAATTGGGAGAATTTGATTATTCGAATATGGGAGCTGAACTACAATATCGCTACTATCTTAGCGAAGTCTTAAGCGGATGGTATGCTGGAGGCCAAGCAGGTTATTCTAAAGGGAAAGTAGATTTAAATATATTATATTACGATTTATTTGCTCCACAAGACATGTTTTATTCTGATGATTCAGAGGTAAGTTTTAATTCATTTAAAATCGGAGCAAAATTTGGACACCAATGGGTATGGAATAGTGGATTTTCATTAGATTTAAATCTTGGAGTAGCTTACAACACTTTTAAATACTCCGAAAATACATATCTTGAATCACTTCAAGGAAGCGGTGTTTTACCTAATTTAGGTCTAGCACTTGGATATTCATTCTAATATAATCCAAGCACATTATTAAAAAAAGGCTTTGAATCTAGATTCAAAGCCTTTTGTATTACCAACTTATTTTTTCTTCCATTTAGAATATATTTTATCATAGGAATTATAAGCCCCATAATCCTTTTTATCGTACTTGAATTGCAGCTTATGCGATAATTCTGTCATTATTTTTTCTACCTTCTGATTTGTTGCAATTCGGATATCTTTTTTAACCCAAATGGTTCCTTTAAAACCATAAATTTTATAATACATATTATCCCAAATCCAAGCTCTTTTGGGAATAATAATTAATTCGTTCACTAAGGAATCGACTACCTTTACATTCTGTTTGGACATGTAGGTATTCTTAAAATACATAACTTCAAAGTACAGCTTCTTTTTTTTACCCAATATGGCAAATGGAACTAAAGAATCTTGGTTCAAATTCAATACTTGATTTCTATTCGCTACCTCTGTTTCAAATTCTTTGAATTTAAGTCCTTTAGGAAATTTAGTATACTCGTTAACTAGATAAGCACTCGATGGAATACACGACTGCAATAAAAATAACAAACTAATACTTACAATATTTTTCATTCTAATTCATTTATTCCCTTCAAAAGTAGATTATTTGTGGTAAAGTACAGTAAAAACAATTTATTTTTAATAGAAATATACTACAAATTTATCTGTTTGCTTTACTAAAATAGATTTGAATGGCATTACTTTTAAATATCACTAAAAGTGGGTATTGTACAATTTCAAATTTAATTGTAAAATAGCTATTTAATATTTGTACAATTATTATAAAAATAAAAACATTTAAAAACTCATTCTGTTTGAAACAACACTTATAACTATGTGACGTTAATATATTTAATCAGAGTGATTTTTAGTAATTTAGCCATCCAATCTATTCTTTATGAATTTTCAACAAATTATATATAAATCAGTCGTAGTAATTTCTTTACTACTACTAAATCTTGGATGTACATCTGGTGAATTGGATTTTGATCAAACTTCAAATTTCGAAAGTAAGCCTATTTATAAAGTATATTTTAAGGATTTTATTCCGGCGCAGTATTTCACAATGTTAGGATTTACAACTGGAAATGAAATCTCTTTACCTGATCAAGATATCAAATTTGATAATTCTATATTTAAATATGATGTTGAAACTGCTGAACTTAATTTCTTAATTTCAAATAAAATTAATTCCAATTTCAAAATTGAAATTAAATTATTAGAGGGAACAACTGTTATAGATAACATTACAATTGTTGATGTTCCAGCTTCTAATTCTAATTTTAAACATGTCGAAAATTACCCCAATCGTATTGACATAGCAACGCTTAAAAAAGTTAACAAAGTATCAATTAAAGTTATACGTTATAACATAACTGCATCAACTTCCGAATTATTTAAAATGGAAACACTATTAACTGCCTTTATAAAACCTTGATGAAAAAAAGTATTTCCTTTATTTGCTTTCTTTTATTATTCGTTTCAACCTATTCTCAAAACAAGCAAATCTTATACGATTTTACTGGTGTTCCGCAATCTTTAATGTTGAATCCTGGATCTGATGTAAACTATAAATTTTACATAGGCATTCCATTTTTGTCTGGATTTTCTACACATGCAGGGGTCTCTGGATTCTCTGCTTCAGATTTATTTTTAAAGGATGGAGTGAATTTTAACGATAAATTTAAAAGTTTTTTATCTTCAATTAAAAATACTGATTTTGGATCAATTAATCAACAATTAGAATTAGTAAGTGGAGGCTTCGCCATTGGGAAAGAGAAAAAAAGGGGGTATTTATCATTTGGAATGTATCAAGAATTAGATTTCTTTGCTTTTTTTCCAAAAGACATTATTGCTCTTTCTGTTTATGGAAATGAAATCGGCAAAAAATTCAATTTTAGCGATTTAAATTTTAAGGGAGATTTATCTTCTGTCTTCCATATTGGTTTCCATAAAAGAATTGCTGATGATTTAATTGTTGGTGCTCGTTTTAAAGTTTATTCGAGTATCATTAATATAAACTCAACTCAAAATAATGGCTATTTATTAACAGATCCTTCAACCTACAAGCAGACATTATATTCAAAAATAGCAATCAATACCTCTGGAGCAGCAAATTATAATGACGATAACTTTGCAACAAATTTTGCGGACAATCTTACCAAAAAAATGTTTTTAGGAGGCAATTTGGGTGTTGGAGTAGATTTAGGGTTAACTTATAATTTAGAAGACAACATACAACTAACAGCTAGTGTAGTGGATTTAGGAGCCATTAAACATACCAAAGAAATAAAAAATTACAACTATGTAGGTTTCTATAGCTTTTCAAATCCTATTGATATTGTAGGCCAAGAATTACCTGAGAAAGAATATTCATACAACAGCTACACTACTTGGCGTCCATTGAAATTTAATTCTTCAATTAGATATTCTTTTGATGAAAAAATTTATTCTAAAAACAATGAATCAAGTTATATTGATAGCTATTCTAAAAATGTTTTTGAAAGTTCAGTGGGAGCACAATTATTTATGATGTCAACTTCTAAATCTCCCATTATAGCATTAACTGGTTTTTATGAAAAGAAATTTTCAGATACTTTTAATGTCAAAATAACCTATACCATGGATTCTTTTTCATACACTAATTTAGGCTTGGGACTTTCGTCTAAATTAGGTCCAGTAAATTTTTACATTTTAGGCGACAATCTTATTGGTTACACTAATTTCAATAAAATGAATAGTATGTCCCTCCAATTTGGTTTAAATCTGTTATTCAAGGAATAAACATCAACTGATTTTAATAAAGCATTTAGTTTACAAAACTATTCTAGAGGTTAAATTAAATTAGGCCTTCTATATAAGAAAGTTAAATATTAAATTAGATCCCCCAAGCTATTGACAGCCAAATACCTTTCTACTGTAAATCCTTCTGCATGCTCTACTCCTACTAATCGTCCTAAATCTTGTGTACGGTAATTTAAGCTTTCTAAAAAGTTTTTACTTGTTATTGGTGATTCCGGTTCATTGGAATTAGGATCATGAAATTGAGATTTATAAGCTAAAATGGAGGCCACTTTTTTATCTGTAAATCCTGTAATATCGACTACAAAATCAGGTTTAATATCGTTCCATTGAATGTAATGATAGACCAATTTAGGGCGCCAAGCTTGTTGCGTTTTCCCGTCCAATTGGGTTTCTATTTTCATTAAACCAGATAAAAAACAAGCATCCGAAACTAATTGACTGCCTTTGCCATGGTCAATATGTCGGTCTTCAATGGCATTGCATAAAACAATCTCCGGTTGGTATTTTCGTATCATTTTGATTACTTCCAATTGATGCAATTCATCATTTGCAAAAAAACCATCTTTAAAACGAAGGTTTTCACGCACTGAAACACCTAAGATTTGAGCAGAGGCAGCAGCTTCTTGATCACGCAAGTCGGCTGAACCACGTGTCCCTAATTCGCCACGAGTCAAATCAACAATTCCGACTGTTTTGCCCAAGGCAATTTCTTTTAAAATTGTCCCTGCGCAACCCAATTCAACATCGTCCGGATGTGCACCAAAAGCCAGTATATCTAATTTCATCTTGATATTGTTTTTTTATAATTCTATAGTATTCGTTTCATAGTCATAGACTTATTCACGCTTTCCTTCCATTCTTTCTCAGGATTGCTGTCTTTTGTAATACCGCAACCCATATACAAATGGGCCACATTATTTTCAATTTGCATACAGCGCAAATTTACAAACAAATCCGATGCAAAGTTGCGATTCAATTCACCTAAAAAACCAGTATAAAAACTACGATTGTAATTTTCATTGGCTACAATAAACGCTTTCGAAATTATCTTAGGTACACCACAAACCGCCGGAGTGGGATGCAATAACTCAATTGCTTTTTTCAAATCCAATTCGGGTCCCAACTCGCCCGAAATATCGGTTTTAATATGCCACAGACTTCCTGCTTTAACGCTATAGGCTTCTGAAACATGAATTTCGGCACCTACCTCTTTTAATTTTGAAACTATATAATCGGTAACAATTTGTTGTTCTTCTTTTTCTTTTTGTGGCCAACTCACCGTTGCCGCACTTGTGTCTTTTTGCGTTCCCGCCAAAGCTATCGTTTCGAACGAATTAGCAGTTGCTTTTAGCAATTGCTCTGGACTAGCACCTAGCCAAGTGCCAATTTTTGGATGGTAAAAACAATAGACGAAAGCAGAACGATATTGGGCTACCAATTTTTGAAAAGTAGTAACCAAATCGAAATGTTCGAGAGCAACACTTTCCTTTCGTGATACTACTACTTTTTGGAATTCACCAGTATGAATAGCATGAATTCCTTTGCTTACCAAATTTTGAAAATTGGCTTGCGCTGAGGGATCATTACCAAAATCAACTTCACTTAGCGGAATCGTTTCTGAGTTTGCAATCCAATCTTCGATAAATTGTTCTGATTCCTTTTCAGGAATGAAAAAGTTTTGACTTCCATCAAAAGAAGCAAAAACAAAACCTTTTTCGGTGTAATCGCGTACTTTAAATAAGGTATCATTTTGCTGAAACAAAGCCAAAACGGTATCCGAATTCGGTTTGGAATATACCACAAAAGGTAAACTTTGGTGGTGGTGAAGAACAATCTTATCGACTAATGAAATCATAGGAATGTTTTCTAATTATTCGATTTTTCGTTTAGGCAACACCATGTTAGTCAATTTACAAAGGGAAATTAAACTTCCCTTTTCATCCACAATTCTAATTTCCCAAAGGTGAATACTTTTCCCTTTGTGGACAATTTTGGCAGTAGCTGTTACTATTCCGTTGCGTTTCGATTTTAAATGATTGGCAGCAATCTCGATACCACGCACTTCAAATAAATCAGAATTAACAAACAACATCGATGCTGCACTTCCTACACTTTCTGCTAATGCTACAGTAGCTCCTCCGTGCAATAACCCCATGGGTTGATGAACCGAAGGATTAACAGGCATAGTAGCAACTAAGAAATCTTCACCCGCATCCACATATTCAATATTCAAGGTGCCCATTAATGTAGTAGTTGCAAAACCATTGCAATACGCTAATATCTTTTGTTTGTCGAATGTCATAATTAGAATTTTGAAGATGTAAAAATAGGATATAAATAATAAGTCCTAAAATAAAAATGGAATAAAGATATCTGGGTAGATTTCAATAATAGTGTTGGTTCCACAATAATTTTCTAATTATTCATTATTTTTACAAAAAAACTAATTCAATGCAACTGAATCGATTGTTATTTCTTATTGGAATTCTACTTACGGTTTGTGCCTGCCGTTCTGATTTTGAAACTGTTACCAGTAAAGGAGATTTAACTTTTTCTCAAGATACAATTTATTTAGATACCGTTTTTAGTACTATTAGCTCAAGTACGTACCAACTCAAAGTATATAACAAAAGTAACAAAGACATATCGATTCCTTCAATTCAATTTAGCAAAGGACTCAATTCCAAATACCGAATGACCGTTGATGGTATGACTGGCAAACAAGGAAAACTATTTCAAGACGTAACACTTTTAGCCAAAGATAGTTTGTATATTTTTATTGAAACAACTGTAAATGCTGCAGATGCCAATCCAACTGACTTTTTATATACAGACCAAATTCAATTCGGCAGTGGGACCAACCTACAAAAAGTGGAATTAGTAACTTTGGTTAAAGACGCTATTTTCCTTTTTCCACAACAAATATCAAATGGCATCAAAGAGACGATTCCTATTGGAAACAAAACCATAGAAGGTTTCTATTTAGAGGATACCGAATTACATTTTACTAATAAAAAAGCCTATGTAATATATGGGCATGCTACAGTTCCTTCGGGTAAAACTGCGGTTTTTGATGCAGGATCTAGAGTCTATTTTCATGACAATTCAGGATTGATCGTAAGTAAAAATGCATCCCTCCAAATTAACGGTAAAAGCTCTACAACAAATTTACATGAAAACGAAGTCATTTTTCAAGGAGACCGACTTCAATCTGACTATTCCAATCTTCCTGGACAATGGGAAACGGTTTGGCTCAACGAAGGAGCTACCAATAATACTATTAACCATTTGACAGTTAAAAATGCCTCTATTGGATTGTTGATTCAAAATACTAATGGACCAGATGTCAGTATCAAAAACACACAAATTTACAACTCCGCACACTACGGAATTTTAACTCAAAACGGAAAAATAAATGCTGAAAATTTGGTGATTAATAATGCCGGAAATGCGGCTTTAGCCTGCGAATATGGAGGAAGTTATTCTTTTACTCATGCTACCATTAATAACAATTGGACTAGTTCAAGCCAAATAGCGGTAACCATAAGCAATTTCAAATTGGGAGCAATTCCAGAAACAAATGCACTTAGCAAAGCTACTTTTAACAATTGCATCATTTATGGATCGTATTCAAACGAATTGGAATTAAATAAAAGAGCCTCAGCTGCTTTTGAGTACCAATTCAACAATTGCTTGATTAAAATGGATTCAAAAACTGTTGCCACAAATCCGCTATTCCAATTCACTAATGATCCGTCACATTACAATGCTATTCTCTTAAATCAAGATCCGAAATTTCAAAGTGTTTCTAAAAACAAACTCAATATTGATGGAAGCTCAGCTGCTTTTGCAAAAGGAAATACCACTTTTTTAATTCCAACTGATATTAAAGGAATTACTCGAACCTTACCTCCTGATTTAGGTGCCTACCAAAGTAACACTTTTGTTAACTAATTTTTAATAAGTCTTTACTTTTGGTATTTGTATGGACTGTTTATTTACACTAAATTTGCCGTACAATACAACACAAAATCAATACAATGATTCATTTCTTTGAAAACAAAAGTAAAACTGTTTTTGCCGTTCAAACTAGCAATCCCGAAACTTCGGGAGAAATTTCGGCTGAAGACATTTCAAAACTAAACTGGCTTTTTGCCGACGCGCATAAAATTGAGAAATCCGTACTAGCGGATTTTTTTGTTGGTCCCCGTGCCACTATGATTACGCCTTGGAGTACCAATGCCGTTGAGATTACTCAAAACATGGGGATTTCAGGAATCATTCGAATTGAAGAATTTTATCCAGCATCTGAAAATTTTACCGATTTCGATCCGATGCTTTCGCAAAAATACACCGAATTACACCAAGATATTTTTACCATCAATGTTACTCCAGAACCAATTTTGGAAATTGAAAATATTGATGCCTATAACAAAACCGAAGGTTTGGCGTTAAGCCCTGAAGAAGTTGAATACTTAGATAATTTAGCTACCAAATTAGGCCGCAAATTAACTGATTCTGAAATTTTTGCCTTCTCACAAGCCAACTCAGAACACTGTCGTCATAAAATTTTCAACGGGACTTTCGTGATTGATGGTCAAGAAAAAGAAACATCTTTATTCAAATTAATCAAGAAGACATCTCAAGAAAATCCAAACGATATTGTATCCGCTTATAAAGACAATGTTGCGTTTGTAAAAGGACCAAGAGTAACACAGTTTGCTCCAAAAAGTGCTGACAAACCCGATTTTTACGAAGAAAAAGAATTTGATTCAGTACTTTCATTAAAAGCCGAAACACATAATTTCCCAACAACCGTAGAACCTTTCAACGGAGCTGCTACAGGTTCGGGAGGAGAAATTCGTGACCGTTTGGCCGGTGGTCAAGGTTCATTGCCTTTGGCAGGAACTGCAGTGTATATGACTTCCTATTCTCGATTGGAAAACAATAGAAATTGGGAAAATGGGGTTGCCGAAAGAAAATGGTTGTACCAAACTCCCATGGATATTTTAATCAAAGCCTCGAATGGTGCTTCTGATTTTGGAAATAAATTTGGACAACCGCTGATTACTGGTTCCGTTTTAACCTTTGAACACGAAGAAAACAACCGCAAAATTGGGTATGATAAAGTGATCATGCAAGCGGGCGGAATTGGATACGGAAAATTAGATCAAGCCATAAAACACAAACCTTCAGCTGGCGACAAAATCGTTATTTTAGGAGGTGAAAATTATAGAATTGGAATGGGCGGTGCTGCGGTTTCCTCTGCAGATACTGGCGCTTTTGGTTCAGGAATTGAATTGAACGCCATCCAACGTTCGAATCCAGAAATGCAAAAACGTGCTGCCAATGCCATTCGTG
>ERZ650308.928-NODE-928-length-15669-cov-8.802549_pt1 | contig 15669 bp, 8 predicted proteins | sample MGYA00376244_ERZ650308 | MGnify/ENA primary metagenome ERZ650308 (study PRJEB26733, sample SAMN07839295) | wastewater metagenome | biome: small river; feature: stream; material: water | place: USA: North Carolina | collected 2016-04-26 ...
ATGGTCCTTCATGGTCCTTCATGGTCCTTCATGGTCCTTCATGGTCCTTCATGGTGCCTTGTTGGTCCTTTGTGGTCCCATATGGTGGTTGCAGGTGGTTGCAGGTGGTTACAAGAGGTTGCAAGTGGTTGTTAGTAGTTGTAAGTGGTTGCAAGTGGTCGCAAGTGATTGCAGGTGGTTGCAAGTGGTTGTCAGTGGTTGCAGGTGGTTGCAAGTAGTGATTGCAGGTGGTTGCAAGTGGTTGGAAGTGTTGTTTTGTGTTTTCAAGCAGTTGCAAGTATACTTAAGTGATTGCAAATGGTTGCAAGTTGTCTGCAATTTGTTGCAATTTGTTTCAAGTGGTTTGAAGTTTTGATATGTGTGGGTGTATATTCTTATTTTATAGCCATTTTGGTGATATTTCATGGTTTGAAGTGGCTCGTGTTGCTATCATTTACCCCCAAGCCTTCTCTTCATTCTACAGTTGTTTGATATGGCATTGCAGCAACAAGGTGTTGCAAATTTCAAGGAAATGGGCCCTTGATGTGTATGAGTGCAAAAAATGCTTTCATATTGTGTAAATTGGTTTTTCATAGCTGTTTTAGTGATACTTGATGGTGGGAAGGGGGTTTTGTTGTCACTATTTGATTTCTATTAAATTTATAGTTTATATAGTTTAATTTTCCATTTTTTGTCTATAGGGGACGGGATGGAGGAAGAGAACTGTGACCCTTCTAGAGGATCATAGATAGCTCTTACTCCTGAACATGTGGGTGGGGGGACATCGGCCATTTCTGGCGGTGCAGTATTTTTTCAATTCAGTCATTTTCTTGGTAAAAGGGCTTAAGTGTCCAATGAATGCTTATTTTCAGGTCATCCTGGGTTCAAATCCCATGCTGTGCACAAAGTTTTGGTCATGGGTTCAAACCCCACACTTAGTCATTTGAAAAATAAAAGTTACTGAAAGCTTACATTATGACTTAGGATAGAAATGATCGCAAATCAAGACAGATTATAATCTTGATAATTCTGTAACACTGCAAACGAATTGTTAGCAAGACACAAGTTTCTGTTAGTTAAACTGTAAGTTTTATATTTTTGCTTACAGAATTGCTAACACCGTCGGAGTCAGGCCTTTCTTGAGTGGAGTCCGATATTCTTTCTCGATTTTTACTAACATGTTAGTAAGATAACCGAGATATTTTTTCATTCATGAGACCACTTTCAGTTTTACTAACACACGCTTCTAAAACATCAATTCTTTCTCATAAATTATGCCTTTAGAGCTTAAAACATTCTAGTCCATTGTATTATTTTTATCCACAAATATATTATACAATATCAGCGCTATAACACACCTCAAAAAGTCACTGCATAGTCACCCTATATCCTGCGCCTCCATATTTAGCATAGTGTTCTCATCGCCACGGCACTGACACATAATCCAAGCAACACAGGATGAATGTAGTCCAGCCGGACAAATCAGTCATAAGCAATCTGTTGTATGCTTGGCACAAGAAGAAAAGTATCAAGTGCCCCACTTGCAAGACATGTGTATTTCAATATGACGGAACAGCTTATTTGTCCTCTGTACGAGTTAAATATGAAATTGTGTTAATTCATCACTCACCATGTCCATCTTCTATTGGAAATTGTGGAAAGGGTCTCTTCTTTTGCTTGTCCTGTGGCGGTCAGAGTTCACATACATTTGGGAGACTATTAGATAGAGGATGCAAATGTGTTGGAGTCACCAAGAATAAAGACAAAAAGAGCCTTAATCAACAGATCCAGACGAACGACAGGGCAGCGAGCAAAAATGATGACGTTGGATATTTAGGGGACAGTAATGTGGGCAGCGATGTTAACAGAAAGAACCCCACAGAGGCTAGTGCAAGCTATTCTCAAAACAACCAAGCAGAGGATCACGTCGCGAGCCATGATGATGTCGGGTGTGATTTCAACAATTGTTGTGAGTCAGCTCTGGTTCTATGTGGAGACTTAGCCATTATTGGTGATAAAAATAATACAACAGAGGATAGTGTGGCAGAGGATAATGCATCAGCTGTTGGCAACAAGCAGAACCCCATAACGGATAGTGCAAGCTATTCTCAAAACAATCCTGCAGAGGATCATTTCGCGAGCAATGATGATATTGGGTGTGATTTCAACAATTCTGATGAATTAGCTTGGGAACTATCTGAAGACTTCGCAGTTAATCCTGCAATGGGCCCAATATATACTAGTCCCCTCTCTATTCTGGCAAATCGAAAGGAATGGTCTAGTGTTAGTGCCAGATTTTTTATTCGGGACTACAAGAATCGGGGGGATGGATTAAGAGGTTTGATCTTCAATTCTGTGGTGGACTCAAAAAACTCCAGTGATTTTTCATCACTTACAGTTAATGACGTGTTTTTTCATCTCCACATTGCATCCATTCACTACGGAATTTCCACAACAAAATCAATTGACATCACAAATATGATGCTCCACAATAGTTCAGAACACAATCAAATCATTCTATCTGAGAGGAACATGCTGTCAGATGCTTATCGCAACTCAATTCTTCAAGTCCTCACAGCCAGAGGAATCATAAACAACCAAGATCAAGAACAAACAATATTACAAGAAATCAACAATTGTGTTCACACAGAATTGCAATCAAATCGTTTCAAAAGCTGTTCCATCAATTTATCAGCCCCGGTGCAACATAAGACCGTTCGAGCTGTTTATATTGACGGACATAATTCAATTGTCAAGAATCTCCCCATTCCAACAGTTGGTATTTGTAACAAGGCCGCTTACATCCCAGCAAGAGAAATTATCAACCATCTGTTGGCTATTGGGGTTGATGTAATGTTTTTCCGTGCTGGGCATGAAGAAGACTGGGTTGACAAATCAGGCAATTATGCAACAAAGTTCCTACATGATCTTCATAAAAATGTATCAATCACAAAAGATATCTCATTGGATACGCGGGTAATCCTTGTGAGAGTCTGGTCGGATGGATTTGAGGCTCATCAGATCAAAGCAAAGAATGAATTCAACAGTCTGCAAATATTTACATTGACAATCCTTGCCCCAAAATATCAAAATACCAACCGCCACACAGTTCCCTTTGCAATGTGCTTCAAGAGGAAAAACCACCATGATATCCTCCTTCAGCTGCTGGAGGAGTTAAAAGATCTTCAGTCACCCACTCTCAGATATTGGGGTGGAGAGGAGAATCAAGTTTACCCCACAATGGTGTTTCTGGAAATGATAAGCAACGATCTTCCAGAGAGATGCTCCAATACTTGTACCACTTTGAATGGAACTTTTACTCACAGATGGAGACATTCATGTCTCTTCGATGACAATACTGTTCCCTCCTGCCAATCCTGTCATCTTAAAAATATTGAATTCATTCTTTCTCCCCCATCAGTTAATATAAAGAGGGAAATCTATTGCGATCAATGCCTTGATTGGTGGAGTCAGGGAGTGACCAAACCCAAGATATACCCAATTCTACCGGAATCTTTTCTAAATGAAATAGAAAATTTCCCTGCGGTTGAGCTATCCTTTGAAATGATCTACAACTCTATTATTTCTCTCCAAGATTGGTGCTTTTCCAGTAATTCGTCAAATGCAGAGAAAGGAAAGGTGATAAAAAAATACCTCCAAGCAATTGGGTTTTCATCTCAATTAATTCAACCATTATCCGAAGATCTTATTGGAGGCATAGAAGCATCTGAATCTCTTGGTTTTCCTTCCATTCTTCGGAAGTTTAGAACAGTCAATGCGGAGATGAATAGCTTCCAGACCATGCCTATGCATATGTGCTTCCTTGGCATTGAAAAATCTCTGATTGCTCTAACATCTGTGTTAGCCAACAGAACAGATCGTAAGCAAAATGCAGCATGGTACAAACTCATCGATGCAATGCAAGGGAGTCAAGAAACTATTAATTCAGTATACCTTGTTTGGTGTCTGGCCATGAAATTCACCGACATGGAAAAGAAGAATCTTGGTACTGCGAATTGGCAGTCTGATCACTACCTAGCATTTACTAGGGTCTCCTTGTTTCATTTTTCTCCTTTAGATAATGGTGACATTACAAACCACTTTGACAAACAATTGATCCTCTCTTTTAGGAGCATGAGAGTGACTTGGTTCTGTTTTATCTCCCACATTTTTGCAGAAGAAAAGATTCCTACAGAGACAATCAATGTTTTGGTGAGATTATTTCTATCATCTTGCAGAAGATTCTGGATTCTTGGAGAAAGGAAAAATGCAAATCAATTAACAGATGGGGGTGCTTCCTCCAAGAAAAGAACGTCAGGAAAAAAGAGAAAACTAGAAGGTGGGAAATTGTCAGCAAAGTTGGATGATCAAAAAGCGAAGAAAAAATCCACACCATTCTATGTGAGTAAGGCAAATTTCTTTAGTCTCTTAAATATTGGTGACATGATAGAACAATCTGGCAACATGAGGAATTGCTGGGAGGGTGAAAATGAGAGTTACATTCAAAATGTCAAGAGGGAGATCTCAACCATGAAGCATAACGAAAAATATCTCAAAACCATTCTGACTAAAATCTTGAGGACAGATGTCTTGGCTTCCTTCAATAAGGACAATCCCTTCTCCAAGATAAAGAAATATTCCAGGACCAGTCATGTAAGGATTTACAACAAAGGGCTGAAGCATTCCACAGTGGAGGATGTCTTCTCACAGGAAGATATTGTTTCAGGGGTGATAAGTACAAAAGGACATCTCTTGGTCTGTTTTGAAGAATCACGTTTCAAAGGAATTGGTGTCCACCCCCTCATTTTGGACGACATCAAGGGATTTTGGAAATGTAATCTATGGTATTCAGAGACTCTACCGCAATCACATCATTCAAGTGTGTACAAGAGCAGAGAGGATCTATTGAAAGACTGTATTGACTTTTTCATCCTGTTGAGAGAGAGGGATACAAACAACATTTCAATGAGAACCATGATCTGCCGCAGCTGGAGGGTCAGAGATGATATTGGAAGATTGAGATTGCCATTACCACTCAAAAATGTACTGCTAATGACATAGTGATTAGGTTTTATTTTGCCTGTTTTTTGTACTTTTCCGTAAGTTGCTTCCAGATTTTCACATATTCGCTCTTCTCTTTGTTGTATACATTGAGCATTAACATCCTTTCATATGTGTTGTCTGTTACAATCTTCATGCCAATCTTCTTACCCCTATTCCTTCTCCTCTTACTTGTTGTCAAACACACTGCCGTCCCTGGTACTAAATTGTATCCTGGTTTGTATTGGAGCATTTCACGCACTCTTTTCATCCCTGGAACAAAAACAAAACCATGTGTGATCTTAGTAAAAGAGATCCCGTTCCCACAACACCAATCAATATTCTCTTGGTTGAAGTATATTGCCTTCATTTCAGGATGAGACCCATCAATGATGTGATATTCAACCTGGCTTGTCTCTGCGGACATGCAAGGTGAAATACCAATCACATGCGCAAACGTAATTGAACGAAAATCAAGTTCAAGAGAAACCATCATCGGAAGCTGCAGTTCAGTGACAAAAGACTGCAACTCAGTATAACTCGAAATTGATGGGAGAACCATCATATCATAGCCACAATGATGTTTCATCAACGTCTGAATGTCCTTGAGGCAACAATCATATTTTCGAGCTCTTAAACTAAACATCTTTTGTTTAAGTCCAGTATTGAAGTGATTAATGTATGTGAGAAGGTTCACTGTATTTCCAAATTCACAGTTCCATTTCTCTCTTGTGACTCTAATGGGTAAGACGATGGAAGAATCGACCACTGGCGGAGAGTAATCATTATCAGGAGCACAACCAAGACTTGATGGTACAAATCGAACTGTTTCCGTATTTGTTCTGAGACGTTTTCCACGTCTGATGTTCTGATTATCTGGAGTTGGCCTTGTATGTTTTCCAGTTGTGGGGTTCTGATTTTCTTCTATGGCTGCTTGAGTAAGTAAATTTGCTATAGGATCGGATTGGTTCACCTCATCATTTACAAACCCATTGTCACCACCAGCATTAAACTCATCATTCTCCTCATCATTTACATTCTCTTTTTCACTGCCAGAGACTTCACCAACAGAATCTAGCAAAGTTTCTTCCCAAGTATTCGTTACATGTTTACCCTTCATTAGTGTGGCAAATTCTGTATTCTGAAAGCATGGATTTGTCATTCTCTCCACAGTCTTCATGTAGGGAATCGTATCAAACACAAATGCAGTGGAGATGGCCATTTGGGTGTCAGCAAATCCAAATGAACAGCTGTTGTCATTATTATCGAGAGTCACCTGAAGATATGAGAGATAGGGCTGAAGAAGAGTTAACTGAAAAGATTTTGGTTTTTCATATTCTTTTTCCAATGACGCAAAATGAGTCATGAGTTTTTTCTTTATTTTCACAGGAAGTTCCTTTTCAACATTATGCTCAAGTGCCCCAAAGAACTCTAAATCCTCCTCTAAATATGCTTGTACCTCTTCACAAGCAACCCATTGAACACGTTTGTTTTTTTTTGGAAAATCTGCAACAAGATGATAAAATTCTTCCCCCTTCAAGAATGCAGAGATATTTTGCAGTTTCTTGTAATCAGCAGCAGTCACTTCTGAAGTCATGACATAAACACTGGAGTCCCTGATGATTTTGCTTCGGCCATTCTTGGTGAATATATTTTCACACCCATTGGAACATTCGAATGCAAATTGATGTGCAACTCTAGGTATCCTCCTATATTTGTGAGCATCATCACTTCCTTCTAGGGCCAGCTGTAGATATACAGGGAGAAGGCCCAATTGATGGAAATATTTGAAGTCATTTTGGTCATCCTCGAGAATGTCATTCAAGTGTTTGATGTCTCCCTCCGCCAAGAGAAAGTGAATATCTTGGGGCATATGACATGGAAATTCAGGATTCTTCCAGTCTACTCTTGTCACAGACTTTGCTTTACTAGCAAGAAGTCCCTCCAAATGATCCAGCTCTGACTTCCAATCCTCCTTAAATTCTTCCACATCTTCAAGACGTAAAAATTTCTCATTATGATTGACCGGAAACAGGGCATTCACATCTCCCCCATTCATTACTTGCTCGATTTTTTCTTGAAGTACTTGATGATCATGTTGTAGGTTGGGAGTGTCCCCCTTGAGGGCGACTTGCTGGACGTTCAGGTTTGTTACTTGTTCGGAATTTTCTTGAGAAGCTTCATCATCCTGTTGTGAGAGCAGAGTGGGTTCATTTGGGGAGAAATCATCTGTCCCCAAATTACCATGTTGGGAGGATTCATCATCTGTCCCAAAAATAAAGGTTACAATGCTCTTCCATGTTCTTGTTGCCTCGCTAAATCTTTCTTCAGCATCATTTTTTATGGCTGAGAGAAGTAGAGAGTCATCACCAATGACATTATCCAGCTTGGAGGAATCAGGAATACACTCCATAACAGAGTTATCCGACTCCATATCCACCAGATGTTTTGGATATAACCTGCAATCACCTTGATAATAGAATTCTTCCGGGTGTTCTATAGGCAATTCGGAAGACAGTCTAAGTCTCCTTGCTAGCCTATGTGTGAGAGAGACGTAGGGGATGGCAACCATGATATCGTGGAGTGTGTTGTATTGACCAGAGGAAGAACTGTGCACATCTTTTGCACAGCACCGACACCAAAATCTATATTTACCAGAGATCACATGCTTATATATGACCATGGCTGAAGCACAAACAGATTCAATGGAGCAATTACTGCAAGCCCACATCCGATGATACCTGTATCGATCATGCTTCCCACCAAACTTGTAAATATTATCCAATATGGAGGCAATGTAAAGGCCATATCCCTCCTGCCCTTCTGGGGTAACAAACTTATGGAGCAAGTTATCCATGGAGAAGATTTTGGACCGGATCTTTTCCAAATATAAATTCAACCAGGTAAAGGCAGCTGGAGGGGGGCGGTTAGCAAGATACTCAGCCAAGAGCTTTTTCACTGGTCTGCTGTAGGGGTTTTTTATTGATTCTATCTCAACTGTCCCTATGCTCAAGCAGGAAACAAATAACACACCAAGATTATGAAAGAAATCTTCAAGAGGCTCTTCTGTCGGGAAGTGAGTAGAGCTTGTTTGACAAATAAGATTCTTATTTTTGTCAAATTCAGATGCAAAGATGAAGCCACTCATAACATCATAAGCTTGGATGAAGTTGACGTATCCAGATGATAGCACTTGAACAAGGTGAGATTTTTCGGTAATGTTTGGGCCATGGACTGCAATCATGGCGTATTCATATTTTTTCTTGTCAATTTCAGCTTTTTCTAAATCAAAAAGGTCTGATATGAAATTCAATAGGACCGGGTGTATTTTGATGCTTGGGAAAAAAATGATGGTGACACTCATTTGGGAGAAACATGAGAGCTCTAGATCAACTGTATCATCTCTATCAATGAAAGAGCTCAAAGGACCGTAGACAATTGGAACCTCAGTCATGTTTACCTCAATGTCCGATTCAACATACTTATATGAGTAAACCATCAGACTTAAACACTTGGCTAAGTAAGATTGGGGAGACAGCTTCACTGCAAACCGATCGCATTCCTTCATGACAGAGTCAATGAGTTCTTCCTCTTTATACAACTCAATTCCAGTCATGAGCATAACCTGGAAAGATAGGGATGACTTTCTTGATCTTTCCTGTTGATACAATCGGAAATTATCCCTGAAAGTTATAACCTCATGCTGCTGCATTCTTTTTGATTTTTCGACCATCTTTGCATTCTTCTGCTTAGCAAAGAATGAGTTGCAATTGATGTAGTGTTTGCACTCGTAGGATAAACCAACAAGCAACTTCCTGGGACAATTTGAATCCTCAAGAAGACCATCTGCTGATTTTTGTGGGCGTGATGAGGTTGTTGATTGAAGATGTTGATTGTTGGAGGTTGAAGGCTTCACATATCTCCTTTTCTTGTCACCATCAGCAGTGTACATTGGCCTGACTGATGAAATATCAACCTCAGATTTTTTGTTGTTGGTGACCCATCTTACCCTCAATGACTTGGTATCCACTAATTCCTCAGACAGCCTGACCATTGAATCAATTTTGGCAGGATGATCAGTACTCCCTACCTTGACAAAAACATCCAGGTCCTTCATCACAATCCATCCATCTGATGCAAAAACAAACTGATCGATCTCATCTTCCATTATACTTTCTTCGAAATCAACCTCATTCAGTTTCACAGAATAGACAAATGATTTCTTTTCAAAAATAACCCTGTGTATGACCCCAGTACACAAAATATCATCCATTTCCTTAATAATAAATGTTCCCACTTTATACTTGGGAGTTTTAGGATAACTGGAACCGTCCCCTTGGTCACTCTCTGGCTCCGACTCCGGTTTGTCTACTTGCACATTTGGATTTTCCTGGGAAGAATCCAATGGAGTCTCAGAGATTGTTGGTTCACCTAATGGGGGGGGAACTGATGCTGGAGGAGCCGAGTCAGCAGAATCGCCAGATTTTTCAGATGCTCCTGCTGATGGAGGAGTTGACGTTGAAGGAGGGTGACCAGCAGATGGGGTAGCAGTGGATGTCTCTGTGGTAGCCAATGCCATCTCGCCATTCTTGGGAGACTGCCCAGGGAGTTCCTGAGGTGATTTCCTGGAAGGTTCTGAGTGTCCTGGAAGATTCTGAGGTGAATTACCTGATATCTCAGATTCTTTAACACTTGATCCTACTGATGTTCGCGGAGGGGGGATAACTGTCGTGGTAGCACTGGAGGTTTCTGCAGGAGCGGGTCCCATATCAGCATTATTAGGAGATTGTGCAGGAAGTCTCTGATTTGAATTGCCAGATGCATCCACATTTGCATGTACTGATGTTGGAGTAGGTGCCGAATCAGAATATGGGGTAGCAATGGAGGTTTCTGCAGTAGCAACTGAAATCTTGGCATTCTTGGGAGACTGTCTAGAAAGTTTCTGTGTTGAATTGCCTGATATTTCAGATGCTTCAACAGTTGCTTCTCCTGATGATGCAGGAGGTGGGGTAGCAGATGGGGACGCAGTGGAGGTTTCTGGGGGGCGAACAGATTGAGTAGTGGTGGAGGTTTCTGGCATGCCTGGAGGATCGGTCCAAATGTTTGGTTTCAATATGCCACGATTCCTTCTATACTCATTCCTTTGGATCAAGGAGAAAGGAGTGGATGTCTGTGAAATTGCAGATCCTGCAATAATTTTGTTTCAAAATGTGCGTTAGCAAAATATTGAGGTGAGATAAACATTGATAATGGGTGGTCTTACCCTTTTTTTTCTTCTTCTGACCCTGTTTGTAGGTCGACTGTTTGTCCCCTGTCAATAGGCTTGGGTATAATTCATGTAAAAATAACTTGACACCGATACCACACCAAGAGTTTGAATGAGTCTGTCTTAGATGCTGTCGTAATTCATCAGCTTTGAATGGCCTGTTACGACATGTATACCGAGAAAGAATTGGCTCCAATGAATTCATTTTTTGCCAACCTTCATTATGCTTTGCAAAAGGGCAATAACTTTCTGAAACATCCCTGGAATCAAAGGCAAAAAACAAGGCATAACAGGTTGGTAGACTTGTGAAGAACTTCTTGTCATCCTCGTCCAAGTTCACTTTCTTTGGTTTTTTCTGTACATAACTGGCATAACTTCCATCGGAAGACTCATCATCAGAAAGAGACGTCCTTTTATCATAGACAATCTTCTTCTCAGTAATCATCTTTTTCACAGTGGTGAAAGCTTTTAATGCTGCAGTGGCCCTGACTTGTGCCCAATCTTCATAATAAGTCAAATGACTTGACAGCCGACCAGTATTGATTCCGGGATACATTTCTTGAATCGCTTGTAGGTATAAATCATTCGTAGTAGGGGATTTCAACACTGACAATTCCTTTTGATCGGCAACATGATGAATGTCCATATCCTTTGCATCAGACTCTTTCCCAGCAATTGTCCCATCTACTGGTGTGGATTGTGACACTGAACCCTTCAAAGCAACAACTGTGGTCGTTGAAGAATTGAGTACAGGAATCTCTACAGTGGACGGCAGTACTGCCGGAATCACCAATTTACTATGAGGATGATGGTGGATGCATCTCTTCTTTCCACCTGAATCATACTTAGATAAACTTGGGTCGCCGTTGGGGCATTCCAGACGATATTGGTATGACTCCCATTCGGTTTGGCACATGTGATGCAAAACCAGTTTGCAACTTTCAATGCCACACTTATCTTTTGGCTCAAGCATTGGCAATAGGCAACCCATGGAACTGATGGACCAAGAACACTTTGGGTGGGCACTGTGAATGGCCTCGGGGGTATGTTTTCTTGGCTCTGGAGTTGTAGTAGCCACTGTCTTTTCTGGAAGTTCACTAATCATCAACAGATCCTTTCCCTTGCTAGTGAGCCCTTTTGAATCGTCTCTTTCTGATGTTTCTGGTGGTCTGGTGGCAGATGGAGTGGCATATGATTTGGGAGTGGAAGTTGCTGGTACTGCCATGGCAGATTTTTTGGGGTATGAACAAAGAGATTGATCTTCCTGGTAGCACACATTATATTCCTCTGATCCACAGCATATGTAATGCAACATGTAGGCCTTATCCTTGGCATCTTCCAATACAATATTTTCCTCCACTATCTCAACATCTTCATCGTCGATTTGGCACCACTGCGATGTTGCAAAATTGCAAAGGTATCCAAAATAATGAGCTTGGGATGCTTCCTCGTCCTCTGTTCCTTCTTCGTTTCCTTGATATCCTCCTCCTTGACCTTCATGTATGGTTATGAATCTGAGCTTGTACTTCATGTCTTTATTGGGAGAAAGTTCTCTCAAGGTAGTCACTTTGTTCATGTCAAGAATCTGAAAGGCCAGGAGATAGGTTCAGGGTTGTCAGACACCGTTTTTTATCACAGTTATCAATGCGAACAGCATCATGATTTTGAACTTACCACAGGAAAGTGGAATATATCATTTAGTTTGGTTGATATGAAATCACCCTCATCTGTCTGGCTGCTCAATATTCTGTAGATCCCAATCACCAATATAGGAGGAAGACCATTAATATCAACAGATTCCCATGTTTTGGCATTGACCTCATGGATTTCATCTGGCTTCCAGCCTTCGAAGTCCTTGGCACTAACCTCTGCATCAGCAAAATATTTCTCTCTCAATGCTGTCACAAGATCCCCTCTATATGGATTATAAATCATATACGAATTGGGATGAGTTAATGCACCTCAAAGAAATTGTGAATACAGATACTGACTTACTTCTTGAGATCAGACTCGCCTATTGAAAGAAGGGTTTGTGAAAGGGTTTCTACTTTTTCACGAGCTTTTCCTGTTTTATTTGGTTCAAGAACCTCACGATAATGTGATGTCATTTGAACCTTATATAAGTGATCAACTCCAACATACTCAAAATAAGTGTGGAAGAGATTGCTCCAAAATTCATTGACACATTGGTTTGTTTCATGAGAAAGTCCAAGAACATTGAGAAATTTCTTCATATTGTTTAACAAAATTGACATCTTTGTCTTTTTTGATGGTTGAATGTTCTGGAGTAGTCTTTTCAAGAACACAAAGCTCTTCAATAAAGTTTCACTGTCAGCCTCAAAATCAAGCGAAAATACTGGTTGTAATGTTTTGGGGTTGTTTTTTGGCTGTTTCATCTGCATCAATCTATTTCTGAGTGGTACAACCCAAAATACGACATGCAACAGGGTATTGAGGTAACAGGTGTGTCCAAGATTTTTTATGCCCACTGGTTTAAGAACTGTTGGTAATACATGTGCAGGCATAGCTGATATATCATTAGGAGGCATGGGTGGAAGTGATGTATACATTGACGATGCCATGGGGGGGATGGTCGAAGATGCAGTCCCTGATCCAGCAGAGGAACTGCCACCATCAACCTTGACATACCATAATTCCATAATGTCATTTCCTGAGGCGATTTTAGAAAAAGGATCATCCAAACTGATAATTTGAATTCTTCTTTCCTGTTGATATAATCCATCAAATATGAGGTGAATCCCAGGTGAATTTCTTTTATCCAAACTGATTCCTTTAAAATGTCCTCCATCACTCAAAATGACACAAGCAAGGGAGTATTGTGTTTCCGGGGGAACAATAACTGATTTGGGGATGTCATTCAGGGTATGGAAATTATAATGTTGAAAATATCCACCTACAACCATCACCCATGGACATGAATTAAAAGTAGCCACACAGTAACTCGTTCTTATCCCGTCATATGGACAATGGTTAATAGTTTCCCCCTGACTGACCGTATGTTTGTCGACAACTTCGGGTTCTGAGTCATCCTTGTCTGGTTTTGAGTCAGCAATCCAGCCGTAAGTATGCCTCATGCACGGTTTTTGAAAGGTTCCATATTTTCGATCAATCATCTCTTGAATAGTTCCGTTTTGTTTGGGATCTGTCACGAAATAAAGGCGTTTCGTTTTTAAATTACGACCACGAGTTGATAACCTAACATAGCGGTCATGAAAGGGACAATCCTCTCCTTTCTTCGAACAATTTTCCCAAGTCATATAAATTGGGCCATTTGAAGCAAATAAAACCGGGAATGGCCTATAGTCCCTGTGATCTCCAAAACAATTCCAAACGTATCTGTTTCCTTCAATAAAGGATTTCCCTGGTCGGATTTTTTGTACTTGAAACTCGTGTCGGGCTTGATCATAGTTTTTGTCTCTGATATGAATCATGGTTTGAAGAAGTAGAGAATCCTTCTCCACAACAGAATGAGGGACAAATCCTCTGAACCAAAGGAAAAAGATCATCTGAAGAGCGGTATCCATGGCGCAGGTGTTACTAACATCATAGGTGATAACTGATTCAGGAGGCTTGTATTTGTAGGACCATGGGATTGCTGACTGTTTAATTAGGTCAATGGTCATCAAAGCCTGAAACACATGTATTCAAACATGTAAACTAGAATCATGGGCATGAATGTAAACACACAAAGAAAGTGATCATACTTACTGGAGGAGCATTTGTATTTCCTGCATAACTTGCAGTTGGGGGGTTTGATGGTGATGGTTTAAGTTTTGCTTTCTCAGGGGATTTCATTTTCACAGGGGTAGAGTCAGGTGAGGTTGGTAATGGCGATTGGGTGGGAGATTCGACAATTTTTTTCCTCTTCCTAAGTCTAAGCTCCTCTTGTTTTTTCTGGGCCTCAAGCCTGTCTGCTTCTTCTCTCTCAAGTTTCCGCTTATTCTCACTCATCTTCTTCATCTCATTCTCTTTTCTTTCTTTCTCCAGTTTCATCAGGACCTTTCTTACATCCAAAACTGGATCATTCACAATTGGCCAATAAGCTTCCCAAAACACCTTATCAAATGTGAGTGGGACGGTGGGGAAGAGATCATAACTTGGAATGCTGACCTTCCGGTCTTCCACTTCCCTTACGGACAGTTTCTTGTTCTTAAGCTTGCTGGTGATATCTGGACAGTAAAAAATAATAAATTTGATCATATTTATTGATTGAGAATTATGATGAGTATCAAAGCAAACATACCTTGATATATCGCATCACATACTGCTGAGATTGGCTCCAGGAACATATTTTTGAGGTTCTTGTGTGACCAGATATTGAAAACCAACGCAAATCTCTTCTTGAAGGAACAACTTTTGTTCCTATGAACACCTTTGAAATCATCTAAGCTGAATCCTGTATACCCCAGGTGGTGATCATGACTTCTAGTCGAAATAACCTCTGGATCCTTTCTATCCTGTCTGTCATTGAATCTCTTTCCGGTGTCAATATGAGAGTACATTCGGAGGAGAATAACCGTCATTGCCATATCTTCAGGAGACAGTTTTCCAGATGAAAAGAACTTTTCCCTCCAAACGTCATACAGCCAAGACAATGAGTTCACTTGACGAAGAAGATAGCTAACTTTGCTAAAGAAACTATCGATCTGATTCAGAGCTGTTCCAGAAGTATTGCTCTTCACATTTTGATTTATCTGGATAGGATCAAACATTCGCAATGAATCAAAAATATGGTCTGGGGGAAAGGGCTTCTTTCCAAACAGCCGGATATCAATATTCCCTGCTGAGCATAGCAAACACGTAGAAATCGATAATCAGGTGATTACTAAATTATGACTGGTTTCTACTAGTCTAATCCCTATAGTAATCAGCTAGACAGGTAAAGTTCTAAGTCTGTACCGCTGTGTGAGTAATGAGGTACACAGGTAAAGTGTGTGTCGTATGTGTACCGTAGTATGTGTACGTAAGTATAGCACACCCTTGCAGCGGTATGGTGTAGACTGTTCCTGTGTAGGATTTTATGCAGCACTAGCAGCTGGTTGGCTGATGGGGGGACGCAGTAATGTGTTGCCTGGGATGCAAGGTGCTGGAAATTTCGAAGTTGATAGTGTTGGTTGATCAGTTGTTAAAAAGAGGGGCCGGACTGCTTGGTGATGGATAGCAGGGTGATGCTTGGTGACATAGTCCGCTAAGTTGGTGGCCCCTGCGCGCCAGTATGGCCGGAAGTGTTTCTGGTTAATACGACAGCGCAACCAGTGGAATCGCATGTCCATGGCTTTAGTGCGTTTGGGTTGGATGGTGTTGTTTACAACGCCAAGGGCGGTAGAGTTCTCGGTTTGAATGGGTGTGGGTGGTTGTGGGTG
>ERZ650308.930-NODE-930-length-15666-cov-5.509897_pt1 | contig 15666 bp, 15 predicted proteins | sample MGYA00376244_ERZ650308 | MGnify/ENA primary metagenome ERZ650308 (study PRJEB26733, sample SAMN07839295) | wastewater metagenome | biome: small river; feature: stream; material: water | place: USA: North Carolina | collected 2016-04-26 ...
CCCTCGAACGGCGGCTTGAATCCCTCAACGTAAGGAAGCGTTGGGTCGCAGCGAACACCGTAGTAGTTCTGAACGCGGCGCTCGGTAGGAAGCCCGTTGTCATCCCAACCCATCGGGTAGTAAACCTCGTAGCCGCTCATGCGCTTGAAACGCGCAACAACATCGGTGTGGGTATAGCTAAAGACGTGACCTACGTGAAGTGAACCCGATGCGGTTGGCGGCGGGGTGTCAATTGAGTAGATGTTCTCGCGGTTTGCCTCGCGGCGGAAGCGGTAAACGCCATCGTTCTCCCAGACCAAGCCCCACTTTTCTTCAAGGCCCTCGACCGACACCTTCTCAGGTGCGTTGGCAGGGGCCAAGATGTGGCTTGAGAAGCTGGTTTGGGCAGTATTCACGCTGAAAGTCTCCAAGAAAGGGGTTTGTAACAGGTTAACATTAGATACGGAAACCCTTTTGCCTGACTGCCTAGAAAGCCGTGCATGTACCCAAAGAACCAAGATTCAACTACGCCAGCGCGCGAGGGCGTCAACCCTAGCCCTAGCTTTCCGGCGGTTGAACAGCAGATTCTGGAGTTTTGGGCAAAAGACGGCACTTTCCAGGCCTCGATAGACCAGCGCAGTCAGGAAAACGCTGAGGAATTCGTCTTTTATGACGGCCCACCCTTTGCCAATGGTCTTCCACACTACGGTCACCTACTCACCGGCTATGCAAAAGATATGGTTCCACGCTTCAAGACCATGCAGGGATACCGTGTAGAGCGCCGCTTTGGTTGGGATACCCATGGTCTACCTGCCGAGGTAGAGGCTGAACGGCAGCTTGGAATCTCGGGACGTCCAGAGATCGAGAAGTACGGCATCGACAAATTCAATGCCTATTGCAAGACATCGGTGTTGAAATACACCGAGGAGTGGCGTTCATATGTGACCCGCCAGGCTCGTTGGGTTGACTTTGATAATGACTACAAGACCCTTGACACTAACTACACCGAGAGTGTGCTCTGGGCTTTCAGTGAGCTGTACAAGAAGGGCCTGATCTACGAAGGCTTCAAAGTGTTGGCATACTGCTGGCGTTGTGAGACACCGCTATCCAACCACGAACTCCGAATGGATGACGAGGTCTACAAGAATCGCCAAGACCAGACCCTGACCGCCACTTTCCCCATCTCTGCAGGTCAGAAACTTGAGGGCGTGCGCGTGTTGGCATGGACCACAACCCCATGGACACTTCCTACTAACTTTGCGCTCGCCGTGGGGCCAAAGATTGAATACGCAGTAGTTGCCGCCGGCCCCGCAGGCGCTGGTGATGGTGGAGCTGCAGGAACCAAGTACCTCTTGGCTGCTTCACTCGTTGGCGGCTATGCCAAAGATTTAGGTTATGAATCTGCAGACGATGCCGTCGCAGCAATTGAAGAGACTCACCTTGGTACAGCGCTCGCCGGAATTAAGTACGAGCGTCTTTTTGACTACTACGTTGATCCTGAAAAATTCAACACCGATAACGCTTGGCAGATTTTGGTCGATGACTATGTTGGCGATGGCGATGGCACCGGTATTGTTCATCAGGCACCTGCGTATGGTGAAGATGACCAACGAGTTTGTAACGACGCCGGAATTCCGACCTACGTGTCGATCAACGAACGTGGTGAGTTCAATTCGATAATCACCGACTTTGAGGGCCAGCACGTTTTCGAGGCGAACAAACCGATCTCTCAGCATTTGAAGGCTGCGGGTCGCGTCTTACGCCAGGCCTCTTACGAACACTCGTACCCGCACTGCTACCGGTGCAAAAACCCTTTAATTTACAAGGCCGTATCTTCGTGGTTTGTTGAAACTACAAAACTTCGCGATCGAATGTTGGAGCTAAATCAGGAAATTGATTGGACACCGGAGCACACCAAGGATGGCTCCTTTGGTAAGTGGCTAGAAAATGTTCGTGACTGGGCAATCAGTCGAAATCGTTTCTGGGGTGCACCGATTCCCGTTTGGAAATCTGACGATCCAAACTATCCGCGCATTGATGTTTATGGATCCATGGAAGAACTTGAGCGCGACTTTGGTGTTCGACCAGCTGATTTCCACCGTCCGGTAATCGATGAGTTAACTCGTCCGAATCCAGATGACCCTAGCGGCAAATCAACAATGCGTCGAGTACCAGAAGTTCTTGACTGCTGGTTTGAGTCGGGCTCAATGCCTTTTGCTCAGTCACATTACCCATTTGAAAATCGCGAATGGTTCGAGAGCCACAACCCAGGCGACTACATCGTCGAATACGTAGGTCAGACTCGCGGCTGGTTCTACACGTTGCATGTGCTTTCTACAGCGCTTTTTGATCGCCCTGCTTTCAAGTCAGCAATTTCGCATGGAATTATCTTGGGTAATGATGGGCAAAAGATGTCTAAATCCTTGCGCAACTACCCGGACGTAAACGAAGTTTTCGATCGCGATGGCGCAGACGCTATGCGTTGGTTCCTGCTTTCGAGTCCAATTCTGCGCGGTGGAAATTTGGTTGTGACCGAACAGGGCATTCGTGAGGGTGTTCGTCAGGTTCTGCTCCCACTTTGGAATACCTGGTACTTCTTCTCACTCTATGCAAATGCTTCTAATTACGAAGCTAAATGGTCCACGGCAAGTACCGATTTGCTCGATCGCTACCTTTTGTCAAAGACACATGACTTGGTAAGTGAAGTTGAAGCACACCTAAACAAGTTTGATTCCTACTCGGCGGCGGCAAGTCTGCGAGATTTTGCAGATGTGCTAACCAATTGGTACGTTCGCCGGTCTCGTGACCGCTTCTGGGCTGGGTCAACCGAAGCATTTGACACTCTTTATACGGTTCTCGAAATCATCACGCGAGTTGCTGCTCCGTTGCTGCCGATGGTCACCGAAGAAATTTGGCGCGGATTAACCGGTGGGCGAAGTGTGCATCTTGAATCCTGGCCTGATGCCGGAATTCTTCCGCACGATGCTGAACTTGTCGAGGCCATGGACCAGGTCCGCACAGTTTCATCTGTTGCATCAAGTTTGCGCAAAGCCGCCAGCCTCCGCGTGCGCTTGCCGCTAGCCAAGCTAACTGTGGTCACCAAGAATGTTGCTGCACTAAATCAATTTGCCGAGATCATCGCGGAAGAGTTGAACGTCAAGCACGTTGAGCTTGTTGAGATGTCACTTGATTCAACGAGTGAATTCGGTGTAATCAAGCGACTAACCGTGAACTCGCGTGCGGCTGGCCCACGTATCGGAAAGAGCGTTCAGGCGGTAATTCAAGCTGCTAAATCGGGTGACTGGTCCGAAGTTGACGGTGCAGTTGTGGTTGGTGGCATTGCGCTGATCGAGGGCGAATACGAAATTGATTTAGTTGCCGACACATCCACGGACGCAGATGCAGAAGTTACCGATCACATTGGCATCCTGCCTTCCGGCGGTTTCCTAATTCTTGACGGCAAGGTTTCTGCAGAGCTTGCAGCAGAAGGTTTGGCACGTGACGTGATTCGCGCCGTGCAGTCTGCCCGTAAAGATGCCAACTTCGATGTGAGCGATCGAATTAAGTTGACACTAAAGGCCGATGAGGATGTCTTGGGCGCTGTTGCCGAACACTCTGAACTCGTAAAGAGTGAGACTCTAACGGTTGAACTTGAAACGATAAGCACCGGATCACTCAGCAACGCAGTTGCTGTAGGTGAGGGGCAGCAGGTTGAAGTTTTGGTGACTGTTGTGGCGGCTCAGTAATGGCAGTGCAGTGATCGAAAACCTAAGCGAAGAGCACTACTGGGCGCTCAAGGCTAAAGAGGTTGAAGACGCGCTGTTAGCTCGTGTTCCCGAGAACAAGATTCGTCCAAGACTCGAACCAACTGCACGCCTTGCCGAATTACTCGGTGACCCTCAAAAGGCATACCGAGTGATTCATGTAACTGGTACCAACGGAAAGACCAGCACCAGCCGGTTCATCGAAAGATTGCTTCGAGAACATGGCCTTCGCACGGGAAGATTTACAAGCCCACACTTAGTGAAGTTAAACGAGCGCATGTCTTTAGATGGTGAGCCTGTCTCCGATGAACGGCTGTACAACGTCTGGAACGAAATCGAGCCAATCGTTGGATTGGTTGATGCTGAACTGAAATCTGCCGGAGACGAAGCACTAACTTTCTTCGAGGTTCTCTCCGTTCTGGGATTCGCGATTTTTGCAGACGCACCAGTCGATGTATTGGTTTTGGAAGTTGGCATGGGTGGGGAATGGGATTCAACTAATGTTGCCGACGGTGACGTAGCTGTTTTCACGCCGATTTCGCTAGATCACATGGATCGACTAGGTGAAACGATTGAAGCAATCGCGAAAACCAAAGCAGGCATCATCAAACCCGGCGCGATCGTGCTCAGCTCGGCGCAGCAACCGTCAGCGCTCAAGGTTCTATCTGAGCGTGCAGCCGCAATCGGTGAGAAGTTTTTGATCTACGGAAAAGACTTTGGTGTCGTAGCTACCGAGTTGAACAAGTTGGGTCAAACCGTAACAATTCGAGCCGTGGCAGGTGAGTACGATGAACTCAATCTTCCGGTTCATGGTGAATATCAGGCAGAGAATGCTGCTCTTGCCGTTGCCGCGGTCGAGGCATTCCTAGGTGGCGGTGCACAACGGATCATGGACGATGTTGTGCGTGCATCGTTCGCGGATTTTTCTTCGCCAGGTAGGTTGCAAATTGTCAGTCGCGATCCACTAACAATTCTTGATGCAGCCCACAATGAAGACGGTGCCAGATCCCTCGTGAAGGCCATGAAGGATTCTTTTGGATCTCCTTACGCGGTAGCAGTCATTTCAATCCTCGCCGAGAAGAACGCCCGTGCGATTCTTGAAATTCTAGACGACACCTTCGTTGAATTCATGATCACACAGTCTGAGTCGCCCCGCGCAATTCCTGCGGAAGAGTTGGCAGAATTAGCCCGAGAAATTTTCGGTTCCGATCGGATTCATGTGCAAGCCAACCCACAGTGGGCTTTGGCCGAAGCGGCGAAACTACTGCCGGCTACCCTAGGTAACGCGATCGTGGTCACCGGCTCGGTGACCTTGGTGGGACAGGTTCTGAAATTGAAACAGATAGAGGCGGAGCAAGATGCGTAACAAATCAACCAAGCGAACTCTTGGTTCAATGTTGATGGCCTTTGAGTCTTTTGTGGTTTTCTTTGCCACGCTGGTGGCATTTGGACTGAAAGTAGCTGACGGCCCTACCGTTTGGGCTATTGGTCTTTCGCTTTCATTCCTTCTTATTCTGACCCCGGCAATCTTGGGTAAGAAGTTTTCCTACGGCTGGGGCTGGTTCTTGCAAATCGTGGTGGTTGCCCTTGGAATCTGGGTTCCGCTCATGTACGTAATTGGGGCAATCTTTGTTTGTCTTTGGGCCTGGGCGATGATCGCAGGTGGCACAATTGATAAAGCACGCGCAGTACTTGAGCGCCAGGCAGCAGCGGAGGAAATTTAAATGACTCAACAAACACTCGTATTGATTAAGCCAGACGGTGTAAAAAGAAACCTGATCGGGGAAATCATTTCGCGTCTCGAAGCAAAGGGTTACACCGTTGTTGACCTAAAAAAGTTCACTCCATCTATCGAGCTTCTGCACGAGCATTATGCCGAACACGAAGGAAAGCCGTTTTTCGAACCGCTGGTTGATTTCATGTCAAGCGGTGATGTTGTTGCAATCAAACTAGAGGGTAACCGAGTTATTGAAGGCTTCCGTGCGCTAGCTGGCGCGACCGATCCAACAGTTGCCGCTCCAGGAACTATTCGTGGCGATCTTGGTCGTGACTGGGGTCTAAAAGTTCAGCAGAATCTGGTGCACGGTTCAGATTCAGAAGAATCTGCGGCACGCGAGCTTGCGCTGTGGTTTTAATCGCAGTTTCTAAACAAACTGCTGTGGTTTTAGGCAGAATTTGTAAACAAACTGCTGTGGTTCTAGCACGTATTTTCAGTTAGTTAAACAGTGAAGGCCAGCTCGTCCAAAAGCGAGCGATTATCACGGCAACGATGATTAACTCGGTCAGCACTGTGAAGAGCCAGGCTTTGTCATAGGCGCGGTCAAAAAAACCAACGAACCTAAGCGGGGTGTCGATAAATCCATCCTTTGCCCCAAATAAAATCACTTTCCAGAAAAGTGGCACCATCGCAGCCCAGGCAACCATGCAGTAGGGGCAAAGTACACCAATGACAAACGTGCTCTGCACCCAGAGCCAAAGAACAAAAATAAATCCAGCTGTGATTCCAACTGCAAAAATTCGCCAAAACCACGCTGCAAACTTCGCGCCGGCGAGAATGGCAACACCGACTGCGATTGGCGCAACAAATGAAGCCACGCCAATTAGGGGATTAGGGAATCCGAACAGTGAAGCCTGAGCGGTCAACATCACAGACTTACACGAAATAAAGGGGTTCAAATCGCAGCTCAGCACAGCATCGGGGTTGGTGGCAACGTGAATGCGCTCTAGAACTAGGGAAAAAGCTGCAAACCAGCCCAAGATGCCGGTCCAGATTAGGGTTATGGCAAAACCTCGCGTTGGCTCTAAAGTTATGCCAGTTGCCGGCTGAACTGCCCTGTTTTCCATGCTCACAAGTCCAGTATGACACGGCCAGTTGATGACATTTCTAGTGCCAGGTGTCATACTTAGAGGAGTTGAACCCGCCACACCGGGATCGACTAAAGATTTAGCGAGTACCAAGCACTTAGAACGCGTAAGACCAGATCAAATTTTGATCAATCGGGCAGCGATAGTCGCGATAGAAGTAGCTCGCCGATAGTTTTGGTTGTCCACAAACGTGGGCAACACGGATTTACGCCTTAGGGCCTAGTGAGTGTGGCCTAGGTTAGGCAGCTTGGAGTACACCAGAAATGGTGAAGAACGAAGATTTAAACGTACCTGCAGAAGTTAAAGAAACTACTGCCAAGAAAACGGCTCGTGCCCGCGCCCCTAAAAAGGAAGCCGCAGAGTCAACCGAAAAGCCAAAAAAGACCCTGGTAAAAAAGGCTCCGGTCGCCAAGAAAGCTAAAGCCGAGAAATCACCTGCTTCAGTTGATGAGGTAGTAGAGAAAGCTGCGAAGAAAGCCCCAGCAAAATCGGCTACAAAGCGCGGTGCAAAGGCCAAGTCTGAAGAACCTTCAGCTCCGGTAGCGGCTGCGCCAGTTTCAGCCACGTCATTGATGTTCATGGCCCCTGACCTACCGACCCCAAAAGTCACAGCAAAGGGAATTGCCAACGACAAGAACACCGATGACTCTCACCTTCGCCGTCGCTCTCGTCGTCGCGCCGGTGAAGCGGTGGATATCGATCCAAACGCCGCACCAAATGTTGTCGTCAAGGTCCGCACACCTCGCGAGCCTAAGGCGCCTAGTAATGAGCCAACCCGCGTTAAGGGTTCCACTCGACTTGAGGCAAAAAAGCAACGTCGCCGCGATGGCCGCGATGCTGGGCGTCGTCGCACTACCATCACCGAATCAGAATTCCTAGCTCGTCGCGAAGCAGTTGACCGCACCATGGTTGTGCGTTCGAAAGATGGAAAGATTCAGATCGGTGTGCTCGAAGACGGAATTTTGGTTGAGCACTATGTTGCAAAAGCATCCGAAGCATCGCTAATCGGCAACGTTTATCTTGGCAAAGTTCAAAACGTACTTCCTTCAATGGAGGCGGCCTTCGTCGATGTTGGTCGCGGTCGCAACGCGGTGCTTTATTCGGGCGAAGTCGACTGGGAACTGGCAGAAACAGGTAACCAACCGCGTCGAATCGAGTTGGCGCTAAAGTCCGGTGACACAGTTCTGGTTCAGGTAACCAAAGACCCGGTAGGTCAAAAAGGTGCCCGACTAACCAGCCAGGTCTCGCTACCTGGTCGCTATCTGGTTTATGTTCCAAACGGTTCGATGAATGGAATCTCGCGCAAACTCCCAGATTCAGAGCGAGCACGCCTCAAGAAAATTCTGAAAGAAATTCTCCCTGAGGATGCAGGTGTGATTGTTCGCACCGCGGCAGAAGGAGCGACAGAGGAGCAGCTGACTCTAGACGTTCAGCGTCTGCAGCAGCAATGGGAAGCCATCAGCAAAAAGGTTGAGAAGGGCCAAGCGCCGGTCTTGCTGCACAGCGAACCAGATCTATTGGTCAAAATTGTTCGTGACGTATTCAACGAAGATTTCCAGAAGATGGTTATTGCCGGTGATGACGCCCGCGAAGTTATCGAAGAGTACCTGGCTTCAGTTGCCCCAGATCTTCTGGAGCGCGTTGTTAAGCACGAGGGTCACAAGGATGTCTTCGACGAATACCGCGTCGGCGAGCAAATTGCCAAAGCGCTTGAGCGCAAGGTCTACCTTCCATCGGGCGGTTCTCTAGTTATCGACCGCACCGAAGCAATGACCGTGGTTGACGTAAACACCGGAAAGTTTGTTGGTTCAGGTGGAAACCTAGAAGAGACCGTGACCAAGAACAATCTTGAAGCCGCCGAAGAAATCGTTCGACAGCTGCGTCTTCGCGACATCGGTGGAATTATAGTCGTTGACTTTATCGATATGGTCTTGGAATCGAACCGCGATCTCGTTCAACGCCGCCTGATGGAGTGCCTGAGCCGCGACCGGACAAAGCACCAGGTCGCAGAGGTTACTTCGCTCGGATTGGTCCAAATGACTCGCAAGAAGCTGGGAATTGGCCTGCTCGAGGCATTCAGTGAGCCTTGTGAGGCCTGTGCCAGCCGAGGTGTCATCGTTCACCACGAGCCAATCATGCGTTCCAAGCACAGCGCTCCAGATGACCAGAAGTCTCAACAAAACCAGGGCAACAATAAGAAAAAGAACCGTGACCGCAACCAAAAGCAGGAGACCGTCAAGGTCGTGACCGCTGAGCGTGCCGTGGAAATCAACAACGTTATGACCCAAATTGCGGCCTCAACCGTGGCGGCGCACGAGGCGGCGGGCGAAAGCTCACCCATCACCTTGCCGGCAGCCAAGTCGGGCAACAAGTCATCAAATACAGGCGCCAACACCGATACTCCGGCTGCTGAAAAGATGTTGGAGGCCGTTTTGGACGCGCTTCCTGAACCAAAAGCCCCAGGCCAAGGACGCCGCAAGCCTCGACGGGCTTCAAGTGGCGGAAATGTGTCTACTGGCTAGGAATTACCGGCAAAAACGGTTTGACCCCAGCAAATTGGCAATGTAGACTAAATCCTTGTTGCCTGCTGGGTTTACGCAAGAGCAACAAAATAAGACTTTCGAACAAAGGGTAGATCTGTGGTTTACGCAGTAGTCCGCGCAGGCGGCCGTCAAGAGAAGGTGTCAGTAGGCACCATTGTGACTCTCGACCGTATTAAGGCTGACGCCAACGGCAAGATTGAGCTTCCAGCTCTTCTTCTAGTTGATGGCGACAAGGTCACAACCGATGCAGCAGCGCTTGCAAAGGTAAAGGTCACCGCTGAAGTTCTAAACGACCTACGTGGTCCAAAGATCATCATCCAGAAGTACAAGAACAAGACCGGTTACAAGAAGCGTCAGGGTTTCCGTGCGGAACTTACTCGCGTTCAGGTCAAAGAGATTAAGTAAAGGACTGACTCAAAATGGCTTCCAAAAAAGGTGTTAGTTCCACCCGTAACGGCCGCGACTCAAACGCTCAGCGTCTAGGTGTTAAGCGTTACGCAGGTCAAGAAGTAAACGCAGGCGAAATCATTGTTCGTCAGCGCGGCACACACTTCCACCCCGGTGCAAACATTGGCAAGGGCAAGGACGACACCTTGTTCGCGCTTGCAGCCGGCAAGGTTGAGTTTGGCACCAAGGGTGGCCGTCGCGTTGTAAACATCGTTGAGGCCGCTTAAGGGTCAATCAATTTTTTCGGGAGGCGAGCCTTTGGCTCGCCTTTCCTGTTTCTGAAGCAAATCGATACCAACAAACAAATCAGCTAGGAGGGTAATCATGATTCAATTCGTTGATCAAGTTACCCTGCACGTTCGCGCTGGCGACGGCGGCGATGGTTGTGTTTCAGTACACCGTGAAAAATTCAAGCCACTCGGTGGTCCTGATGGCGCAGATGGCGGCAAGGGTGGAAGCGTTTCGCTTATTTCCGATCCAAACGTGACAACACTTTTGGATTTCCACTTTCACCCTCACCGTCAAGGTGGCGATGGCGGTGATGGCGCCGGCGATTACCGCAATGGTTTCCACGGCGAAAGTGTTCAACTGCCGGTACCTGTTGGCACAGTCGTAAAAGATGCCAGCGGAAAATTTATCGCCGACCTAGATGAACCAGGCATGGAGTTGGTTATCGCCGAAGGCGGCATGGGCGGCTTAGGAAACGCCGCACTTTCGAGCACTAAGCGCAAGGCTCCCGGATTTGCTCTCTTCGGTGTTCCTGGCTGGCGCGGCGATATCATTCTCGAACTTAAGACTGTTGCAGATGTTGCACTTGTGGGTTATCCATCGGCTGGTAAATCATCTTTGATTGCAGCTTTGAGCGCTGCTCGACCAAAGATTGCCGATTACCCTTTTACAACTCTGCATCCAAATCTTGGAGTGGTTCAGGCCGGCGATACTCGATTCACCATCGCGGATGTTCCTGGTTTGATCGAGGGAGCAAGCGAAGGTAAGGGGCTCGGGCTCGAGTTCCTCCGTCACGTTGAACGTTGCGCTGCTTTGCTGCACGTAATTGACTGTGCGACGCTGGAGCCAAATCGTGATCCACAGAGTGACCTCGACAAGATTTTGAAAGAACTCGACGCATACCAGGTGCCAGAAGGTCAAGTGCCACTTACGCAGCGTCCGCAACTAATTGCTCTTAACAAAGCCGACGTACCTGACGCACTCGAGCTCGCGGAGTTTATTAAGCCAGATCTTGAAGCCCGCGGCTACCGTGTCTTCATAATTTCGGCCATTAGCCACAGTGGACTTCGTGAGCTTAACTTTGCTCTGGCTCAATTGGTTGAAGACGCTCGCAAAGCTAAAGAAACTGAGCCGGTAAAGCCTCGAATTCAGCTGATGCAGCAAAAACGCGACGAGAACAAGTTTGAGATTAAGAAAGAGCATGTTGGCGATGAAGTCATCTTCCGCGTGCTGGGCGTAAAGCCAGAGCGCTGGGTTCAGCAGACCAACTTCGCCAATGAAGAAGCAGTTGGTTACCTCGCCGATCGTCTTGCAAAAATTGGCCTAGAAGATCAGCTCTTTAAGGCTGGGGCTGAATCAGGCTCGACTGTCGTTATTGGTCCTGGCCAGGGGATCGTCTTTGACTGGGAGCCAACAATTACATCAGCTGGTGAGCTAATCGCCGGCCCTCGCGGTACCGATGCTCGAATGGATATGCGAGAGCGTCGCACTACTAAAGAGCGTCGCGCAAGCTATAAAGAACGTATGGATGCAAAAGCTGCATTGCGTGAAGAAATGGCAAAAGAAGGTAAGGCCGGAATTTGGTCTTCACCTGAGGATTTCGAAAAGGAACAGTAAGTGACACTGAGAGACAGAAGCGAATTGGCATCAGCCAAACGAGTCGTCGTTAAGGTTGGCTCGTCATCTATCAGCGGTGCGAACGAAGGCAAAATCGAACTGCTTGTCGATGCTTTGGCAAAAGCCCACGCCCGCGGAATTGAAGTAATTTTGGTGTCTTCCGGAGCAATCGCGACCGGCATGCCGCTTTTGGGTATAGCGGTAAAGTCCGATGATTTAGCCACATCTCAGGCACTTGCATCGGTTGGTCAAAGCCGCTTAATCTCGCGTTATCAGCAGAGTCTCGAGCGTTTTGGAATTGTAGCCGGCCAGGTGTTGCTAACCTCAGGCGATCTTGAAGCAAGTGAAACGCGCGAAAATGCTAAGCGCGCGATGGACAAGCTAGTTTCCCTACGAGTGCTGCCAATCGTTAACGAGAATGACACCGTAGCAACTCAAGAAATCCGTTTCGGAGATAACGACCGTCTGGCTGCGTTGGTTGCAGTTTTGGTAGATGCAGATGCTTTAGTCCTGCTTAGCGATGTTGACGCACTTTATGACATGCCACCAACCAAGGAAGGCGCTAAGCGAATTCACACCGTGAAGTTTGGTGAAGGTCTTGACGACGTTGAAATTGGTGGAAGCAGCAGCGACGTTGGAACAGGTGGCGCAGTAACTAAGGTTTCTGCGGCAAAGGTTGCCACGGAATCTGGCGTAGCCGTACTGCTGACAAATACCGATCAAGTTTCCCTTGCTCTTGACGGTGCCGAAGTAGGTACTTGGTTCGAAGCTGCAGCAAAGTAATCGGCCAAATTTAGAGTCAAAAAAGTAGAAGGCAAAAATGACAACTGCAATCGACAAAATCAAATTGGCCAAGGAGGCAGCCAGTTCGCTCGCTCAAGCGCCTACTGCAAGAAAAAACGAATCACTCAACCAAATCGCCTTGCTACTTAATGCTCGAGCAGATGAGATTATCGCGGCCAACAATCTCGACATCGCAAATGGTCAGGCAGAATCCATGACCGAGAGCCTGCAGGATCGCCTTCGGTTGAACCACGAGCGCATCGCAGCAATCGCAGAAGCGGTGCTGAAAATTATCAGCTTGCCAGATCCAATTGGCGATGTAATTCGCGGAATGTCACTGCCAAATGCATTGAAGCTAACTCAGGTGCGGGTGCCCCTTGGCCTAATCGGTGTAATTTACGAAGCCCGACCAAATGTAACCATTGATATCGCGGTATTGGCAATCAAGAGTGGCAACGCAGTTGTGCTACGTGGCGGTCGCGCGGCGGAGAACACAAATCGTGTTTTGGTAAAGCTTTTGCAAGACGCACTCGCGATTGCCGGAATCAACTCCGATGCGGTTCAGACCGTTGATGAATTTGGACGAGATGGCGGCACTGTGATGATGCAGGCTGTTGGTTTGATTGACGTGCTGATTCCTCGAGGCGGAGCGGGACTCATCCAACAGGTAGTGCAGGAAGCCAAAGTTCCAGTGATCCAAACCGGCGACGGAGTTGTGCACATTTACATCGATGAAACCGCACGTCTAGATTGGTCGGTGGCCATCGTACACAATGCAAAAGTTCAGCGACCTAGCGTTTGCAACGCGGCCGAGACACTGTTGATTCACGAGTCGGCCGTTCAACGAATCCTTCCAGCTGTGCTAGATAAACTTTCGGAATCTGGTGTGACTATTCACGGTGATGAGACAACCCAGGCAAACTTCTTTGCGGCAGTGCCTGCAACCGAAGCGGATTGGTCTACTGAATACCATGATCTGGACATTTCGGTGAAGGTCGTAAAAAGTCTTGATGAAGCTCTCGAGCACATCGCAAAATACTCGACAAAACACACAGAGTCGATAATCACCGAAAATGTTGAAAACGCAGAAAGATTCTTGGCTGAGGTTGACGCATCAACCGTGATGGTAAACGCGTCCACTCGATTTACCGATGGTGGCGAATTCGGATTCGGGGCAGAGGTGGGAATATCAACCCAAAAACTGCACGCCCGCGGACCGATGGGCTTGCCAGAACTGACCACCACCAAGTGGTTGGTTCGCGGTTCAGGCCAAGTCAGGGCCTAATCAGCCCAATTCCAGGCTCTGCCTAGGTTATTCTTGAAGTAGTTCTTAGGAGAAATAATGAACGCAATTCTTGCCTCTGCAGCAGAGGGTGAGCACGAAGCTTTCGTGACCTTGCCGTTTCCTTCTGTATTTTTTGGTGTTATCGCGATGGGTGTTTTCATCCTGTTGGGTTACATCACCTGGTCTTACCGCGATGTGGCAAACCGTCACGAGCACAAGGTAGACGACTCTAAGGCCCACCACTAGGAGTTACCTAGGGCTTTTCTCGCATGAGCAAGATTCGTCTCGGCGTGATGGGTGGCACCTTTGACCCAATCCACTTTGGCCACCTAGTAGCAGCAAGCGAAGCTGCATCGGCGTTTGATCTAGACAAAGTTCTTTTCGTTCCTACCGGTGAACCGTGGCAGAAACAAGAGATTACATCCTCCGCGCACCGCGTTGAGATGACCAGACTTGCTATCGCGGGTAATTCCCTCTTTGATATCAGCACAATTGATGTTGATCGCAGCGGCCCAACTTACACCGTGGATACGTTGAGGGACATCCACACCGCCTATCCGGCTGCTGATGTGTTTTTCATCACTGGCGCCGACTCAATCTCGCAAATTGATACTTGGAAAGATTCAGAGCAAATCTGGCCGCTAGCCAACTTTGTGGGGGTAACTCGCCCGGGGCATTCGCTAGAAGTGCCAAAATCCGCTCGGGGAGAGGTGTCTTTACTGGAAATCCCTGCTTTGGCTATTTCTTCTACCGATATTCGTGCCAGAGTTAAGGCTGGAAAACCAATCGACTATCTGCTGCCAAATGCCGTGATCGATTACATTCATGCCAAACATCTATATCAGGGGACTAAATGAACGAGGGGCAATTTAATTTTCCGCCGCTCACCAAGAGTCAATTGGTGCAGATGGGCAGGCTCGTCGATGAATCAGATCAGAGCGAAGTTTCAACCGCTGTTGCTAATGTTCAAGTTTCCAGCCTTTCTTCCTCGCAAATCGCAACCACCGGAGTAATTAATCCCTACGCGCCGAAACTTGATTCGACCAGCAAACCTGTAGTTTCCGTGACCAGCCAGCCAGTTGCTGCAACACCGGTTGCAGCAACGCCTGCCCCGCCACAAACGCTTTCAACGCCGCCAGTTGCCGCCGCGGTTTCTCCTGAAGTTTCGACAGTTGCTGAGGTGCCTATCGTTTCTGAAGAAATTGTTTCAAAACCTAGCTACGAACCAGTTTTAGGTGAAGCTGAAGAGCCCATCACTGGAGCAATGCAGCTTTTTGATGTATCGCCGAACCTAAACATCGAACCGCAGACCGCGTCCATAATTATCGATAACTTTGAACCACTTGACGCAATCTCAATCGCCATCTCGGAAACCGGGGAATTGCTAAAGACCGGATCAATTGAATTGCCAAACCTGTCAACCAACACTGGCGAAATCGCAACCATCTTGGATGCCGCTCAGGTAGATGAGGCAATTGCAGCAGACAGTATCAATGGGTATGTTTCAACCATTGCGCCACTGAGAGCAAGTGGAGTTGTAAACACTGCGGGCAAAATCGGAATCATGCCGACTAAGAATGCCAAAGGCCAAGGTGCTGGTTTTGCTGTGCTAACACTCTCTCTTCTAATGATTGCCGTCGGCAGTCTGGTCTTAGCAGCGTTTATGCTTGGATTCTTGAAGTAAACCGAAGGACCTCATTGACCGCAACTCAAAAAGCAATACAGGTGGCCAACATTGCCGCTTCCGCAGCAGCCGATAAGCTCGCCGAGAACATCATTGCTCTAGATGTCACAGAACCAATGCCACTGACAGATGTTTTTCTTTTGGCCTCAGGCAGAAACGAACGCCAGGTTGCTTCGATTGCCGATGAAATCGAGTTCAAATTGCACGAAGCGGGAATTAAGTATCTTCGCAGAGAAGGTAAGGAGACCGGTCGCTGGATTCTGCTTGACTTCGGCGATGTGATTTGCCACGTGATGCACGAAGAAGACCGAATGTACTACTCACTGGAGCGTCTGTGGAAAGATTGCCCGGTAGTCAAACTCGATGCAGTTTCAGCCGCCTAGTTTGTTGTAAACTGTTCTAATTGCTTCGGCAATACACGGGCCTATGGCGCAGCTGGTAGCGCACCTGCATGGCATGCAGGGGGTCAGG
>ERZ650308.932-NODE-932-length-15621-cov-4.572594_pt1 | contig 15621 bp, 17 predicted proteins | sample MGYA00376244_ERZ650308 | MGnify/ENA primary metagenome ERZ650308 (study PRJEB26733, sample SAMN07839295) | wastewater metagenome | biome: small river; feature: stream; material: water | place: USA: North Carolina | collected 2016-04-26 ...
GAAACGAAAATCGCTATTTGTTCCCCTTTTGAAAGCTCAGAAACTTTCTTGTGAATCATTTTTTTGACTAAAAGTGTCAAGGACCAGAACATAAATAAGATGGTCAAAGAGCTGGAAATTGCCGATAACGCATTGATCCAAACTGCTACTGATTCTGGCGCTGCAAAGAAGGAGAACAAGCGTCCAAGAACCATAAATAATGGTGCGCCTGGAGGGTGTCCAACTTCTAACTTGTATGCTGCGGTAATATATTCCCCACAATCCCACAAACTTGCCGTGGATTCAATCGTCATTAAATACACCGTGCTTGCAATAAGAAAAACAAGCCATCCAAGTAGGGTGTTCCATTTAGTATAATTCATAGGTATGCGAATTGGTTCTGTTTTTGTAACGCGAATTTAAGAATATTCGCATTGAAAAAGCACTCATGCAGAGCAATTACGTGAGAACATTGAAATTATTTTTCAAATCTAGTTGATAACAAGAAAAAATGTTGTTAAATTTGCCTCCGCATTTGAGAAAATGTTGACTGACCCATGGTGTAACTGGCAACACGTCTGATTTTGGTTCAGAAGAGTCTAGGTTCGAGCCCTAGTGGGCCAACTCTTTAAAACAAAAAAAGCTTCTCAATGAGAAGCTTTTTTTTATTCTAATATTTTTAATTAATTGACTGTTTGTTCATTAACGGATTCTACTCCATTAATTTCGGGGCAAGAACTTTTTAATGCTTCTTCTAATCCAGCTTTTAAAGTCATCACACTCATTGAGCAATCACTGCAAGCTCCTAATAAACGAACACGTACGATGCCATTTTCTGTAATATCAACCAATTCCATATCTCCGCCATCGTCATGCAAAAAAGGACGAAGTTGTTCGATCGCTAAATTTACTTTTTCAAGCACTAACTCTTTTTCTGATTTCATCTTAGTTTTTTTTAACTGCTTTGACTTTTTCAACAAATGTTGTTACAATTTCATCGAATGCGGTTGAAATAGGTGTGTTTTCTTGGAATACTGCAGGACGACCCAAATCACCTGCTTCACGAACACTTTGAACCAATGGAATATGCCCTAAAAACGGCACATTCATTCCTTCAGCTAAGTTTTTAGCCCCATCTCTACCGAAAATATAATACTTGTTTTCTGGCAATTCTAATGGGGTAAACCAAGCCATGTTTTCTAAGATTCCAGCTACTGGAACATTAATCGATTCCATTTGGAACATGTTTACGCCTCTTCTTGCATCTGCTAACGCTACCTCTTGAGGAGTTGAAACAATCACAACACAATCTAAAGGAACCGTTTGAACCAAAGACAAATGAATATCACCTGTACCTGGAGGTAAATCAATTAACAAATAATCTAATTCACCCCAATAAGCGTCTGTAAATAATTGTGTTAAAGCTTTTGCTGCCATTGGACCTCTCCAAACAACTGCATTGTCCTGTTCCGTAAAAAATCCAATTGATAAAATTTTAATGCCATAGCTCATGACAGGATTGATCATAGCCGTACCTTCTACATCAATCATTTCTGGACGTTCTTTCACCACATCAAACATGGTAGGCATTGAAGGTCCATAAATATCAGCATCTACTATTCCAACTCTGTAACCCGCTTTTGCTAACCCTCCAGCTAAGTTTGCAGTTACTGTTGATTTTCCAACACCTCCTTTTCCAGAAGCAATCGCAACGATGTTTTTAACATCTGGTAAAATTTTACGTCTTACCTTTTGAGCTTCAGCTGGTATTCCTTTAACGTCGCATGTAACTAAAATGTCTTTCCCAAACACTCTTTTCAAATTAAATGCAACTGCTTCTTGCATGCGCTTTCGTGCATGCAATGCTGGGTTTGAAACATTTACTACGACATCAATTGAAGTAGCTGAAAATTGGATATCTTCCACTAAATTTAGTGAAACTATGTCTTTTTTTAAATCCGGTTCAATAATTGTACCTAAGACATTAATTATTTGTTCGCGATCTATTACCATCGCTACAAAATTAATCAAAAGAAAATGAAAGAATGAAAAAAATGATTTTTATTGTTTCGTTTTTAATGGTTTAAATGATTTGATCGATTTTGCAATCCAACGAACCATTTCTTTATCATTTCCATCGTCTGAATTTCTTAATTCGTAACTAATACCGTCGATAATTTGTTCTGCATATACATGGTAACTAACATGTTCTACTCCTACTTTAGAAGAAGCATTGTTAATGCCTTTTACTTTTAATTTTTTCTCATAAACTATGATGTTTTTTTCGTTCACCAAGTAGTTGATTTCAAACCAATCTTTATTATTTAACTCTTTCTTTTTAGCTTCAACCAAGTTTTTATTGTTGCCAAAATCTTCCATGTGAATTAAAAATTTTTCTCCAATTTTTAGATCCCATCTAAAATCATTTTCAACATGATTAATTTCTACTTCTGTTGATGAGCCAATGTCTGCTGTTTCATCGGGAACCATTATCATAGCGGGCAAAGCAAATTGCTTAAGATGAACACCTTTGTACTCGTAGTAATCATTATCAAAGTAAGTGCTTTCTTGACTTTTTTCTTCTGTAGTAGTGTGGCATGACGCTAAAATTAAAAACGAAGCCAAAAGAAATAGTAATAAATGTTTTAAATTCATATATTAATCATATAGAGTTGTTCGTTTTGAAAATACGTGTTATCCAAAAAAAAGTTACGTTAATCAAAACAATTATACTTTTTAAATGTTTACCTAAAACAAGATACAAATTAATTAAAGATAAATGGCAGAATACGGTATAAAAGACTTAGAGATTCTATCTGGAATAAAAGCTCATACTATCCGTATTTGGGAAAAACGCTACAATTTAATCGCGCCCAACCGAACAGATACACAAATTAGAAAGTACACTGATGAAGAGCTGAGAGAATTATTGTCGATTTCTATTTTATACAATAACCAGGTGAAAATATCGAAGATTGCTGATATGACACCAAGCGAACGGTATGAAAAAGTGAACGAATTAAGGACCAAGACAGCAAATAACAATGAGCAAAAACTAATCTTATCTCTAATTGATTTAGATGAAATTAGTTTTAAAAATATCATTCAAAATAGCATCGATGAAATTGGTTTAGAATCCACATTTACCACAGTCTTAATTCCTTTTTTAGATAGAATAGGTGTGATGTATATTGTCGGTTCGATAAATCCAGCACAAGAACATTTTATCTCAACCTTAATTCGTCAAAAAATTATTGCTGAAATTGATAAACTTGAAATTCCATCCTCCAATGAAGCACCCATTTTGTTGTATTTGCCAGAACATGAATGGCACGAATTAAGCTTGTTGTTTTACCAATTTACATTGCGCAAAAAAGGTATCAATACAGTTTATTTTGGGCAAAGTCTTCCCTATGATTCATTGATTGAAAGTATCCATTTCTTAAAACCAAAAGCTATTTTAACTTCATGGTTGACTGCCATAGAAGAACAATTTATTATTGATTACTTCAATCAATTGAAAAAAGAAATTGGTTCTACTTTAATTATTGCTGGAGGATATCAAATCAACTTACATTATTCGAAAATTAATAATAACGTCAATCAAATTAAATCACTCGATGATTTGATTGCAAATATTAGTTAAAAACATAACTTACATTTGCTATTGTTGACCAATTGTTTAAAGTTGATAAATCTACAATTTTAGAATTACTATACGAATATTTCCCTTCCAAACGAACAACTAATTTTTTAAAGATCCAATAGTCAAAATTTGCGGAACAAACAATCATTTTTCTAGTAGAACTAGCACCTTCAAAAGGAATAATTGTGTTATAAGGATCGTGAACATATTCAATCCTCCCTGCATATTTTATGTGTTTTGAATGTTCTTTTTGAACAATTAAGACCAAAACTTTCCAATTAGATGTTTGGTTATTACGCCTATCAAAACCAAGATCAAACCCACCTGTAACATTGATTTTAGAAGTTGATTTAAACTGAAAATAAAAATTATGATAGTTTCTTAAATATGGAGTTAAGTCATTTATTTTCCCAATAAAATTACTGTAATTAAACAACCATTTTTTAGATGGTGTATAATTAAGTTGAAGTCCAATAGAAGGAGAAAAAGATGGTGTTTTAGAAGCGATGCGTTGCCAACCATTTAATGCCAACAAATTGACAGACCATTTTTCTGAAGGATGGCTATAATTTAATTTAATACCTGTTTCAAAATACGGTGAATTTTCAGCTAACACACTTCTTGAAAGCGTCTGACAATCTGTGTTTAACGCGCTTTCAAACCCAATATGAGAAGGAAGAATTCCTGCATCTAGCCAAATTTCATGTTTTTTTGAAACTTTCATTCCAACAGATGCTTCGTTTATGAATTGAAGTAAATCAGGTTCGTTTGAATAATTATACTGGGCATAATTCCCTGAATGAAAAGCTAAATTTGCACGCTTGTTTTTATAAAGATAGGCCGTTTTAAAATAAATTAAATTGAAGTTTAACTCATTGTTCCGCTTGTAATTATAACTAAAAGAAGGTTTCAAATGCTTATTTGAGGAAAAATCATGGCTGAAATAGGCATCTACTAAAAATGAAAATTTTAATTTCTGTATAGAATCTTTTTTATTGTTCAATGAATCTTTTTGAGCAAAAGATTTAAAAGGTAATAAAACTAAAAAAAGGATGCTATTTAATAAAACTATTTGTTTCACAGCTATTTTAATAATGAACCTTTAAAACCTAATAATGGTATGAGTTCCATTTTTAATGGATCTATTGTTCCAGCTGGAAAGACAAATTTTTTGTCAAATAAATCATCATTGACCCAAAAACTAATCCAAAACTCATTGTCAATAGCAAAAACTTCTTCCATCATTGGTTCAATTTTTGCTGCTTCATTCGGCAACAAAACTTCCAGGGAATGTCTTAATGTTGCGGTTTTTAATTGCTCGCCCGACTGAGGGTTTTTTCCATAGCCAGTAACTGAAATGATTATTCCTTCCATAATGTCGTCTCTTAAATTCAAGAGATAGGCATTGTAAATAAATTCATTGTTTTCTGAAAGTTCTTGAACGATAGCAACTGCTACGTTTTCAACTATTGGTCCTGTTAATCCTTCTTTCATTCTATTGATTATTTCCAATCTGTTAACTCAAATTCAAAGAGTTGAGCTAATTTGTTTTTTAAAACACTTGAAACTTCTTTGATATCCAATTCTCGCCCCAATTCTTGCTGCATAGATGTTACTGCTTTATCATCGATCCCACATGGAATAATGTGTGAAAAATAATTCAAATCAGAATTGACATTAAAACCTATTCCATGCATGGTAACCCAGCGCGAGCTTTTCACGCCTAATGCACAGATTTTTCGGGCTTTTGGAGTGTTACCTTCAATCCAAACACCTGTTAAACCTTCAACTCGACCACCAATAATTCCAAAATCAGCCAATGTCTGTATCACGGCTTCTTCTAAAAAACGCATGTACTTGTGAATGTCTGTAAAAAAATGGTCTAAATCAAAAATTGGATATGCAACTAATTGACCAGGCCCATGATAAGTGATGTCTCCGCCTCGATTAATTTTATAAAAAGTTGCTTCTTCTTGCTCTAATTCCAATTCATTGAGTAATAAATTGGATTCGCTTCCACTTTTACCCAAAGTAAAAACATGTGGGTGTTCGCAAAACAACAAGTAATTTTTTGTTTGTAATGATTGATCTCCGTTACGGATTTGAATTTTTTCTTGAATCGTATTGTTAAAAATAGTTTCTTGAAAATCCCAAGCCTCCTTATAATCAATTAGTCCTAAATCTCTGAAATATACAAGAGGTTGCATCAATTTTTAATTAAAATTTGCTTATTTATTTTTCATATTATCAATCACACAAGTGGTATTGATGTCGTCAACTGGTAATGGTAAGATTGTTTTTTAGTAATTACAAATGAACTTAAAATATTCTTTGAAATTACTTGTATTAATTTCACCACATTTACCAATGAATAACGCTGTAAATATACTTATTAAAAAAATGACGATTTCTAATAATTATACTTTTTTTGAGTTTTAGACAGAATTTGTACAGATTTTAAAAAGATTTTTTCTAACCAGCAACTTTTTATTGGTTTTAAACGTATATTCGTAGTGAGTTTTTCTTGATTTGGTGAAACTTTACTTAAAAATTACAAAAAATGAGACAATTAAAATTTGGAGTATTTTCCTTACTAACAGCAGTTTTCTGCTTATCTTCTTGTATTGAACACGAGGTTATTCCTGCTCCAACTTCAACTGTGAAATTAGATTGCAATTTTACTGGAACAATAAACAACACAGACGTTCAATTTACAAAAAATGTAAACGGCTATTATTGTTATCAATCTAAAGCAAAATTATTGTTACCACCGCCACAATTATCAAGTGCTACGTATTATGCAGCAATGATTTCAGATCAAACTCCAGTGATGGTTCAAATTGGCATGGGAAGTGTATTGTGGGATCAAAGCACAACAACAGATCCAACTTTGTCAATCTTTAACAACTTCTTTTTGACGAACTTATCACCTTCTTATTCTAACTTAGGTGCAGCAGGTTTTGAAGTGACTTACAGAGATATAAATGGAAACATCTGGAAATCAGATGCGCTTTCACCAAATGCTCAAAATGTAGCTTTTTCGCAAGTAAAACAAGCATCAGATGCTTTGGGTGATTATTCAAAATTTGTTTGTGATTTCAATTGTTATGTTTATCATTTAGATACTACAGATCCAGCAAATCCTGTTTTACAATCCTTAAAATTTGAAAATGCAAAGTTTCAAGGTTGGTTCAAACGATAATATAAAAAAAGCTGATTATTCAGCTTTTTTTATTGCATAAAGTTTATGAGTCATCGACTTAAAATAGCAATCATTGGTGATTACAATTTCACATTTAATTCGCACCAAGCGACTAACTTAGCATTGGACCATGCTGAACATTTCTTAGAAATAGACGTCAATTATTATTGGGTTAAACTAAATGAAGCTGCTCAACAAAAAACAAGCTATTTTGATCAATTTGATGGAGTTTGGATTGCGCCAGGAATTGTACAAAATGCATTTTTCTTAAATGGAATTATTCGTTTATTAATGAACTCTAAATCACCCGTTTTAATTACTGGCGAAGGCTATAAACAATTGTTGGAAGTGTTAATCAATTCTTTTCAGTTGAATACACAGGGAGAAAAATTAATTTCAGATAATTTAATTGAAGGCAATCATTTTGAGCGCGTTCAACTTGTTCCGCATTCTAAAGAATTTATTCATTTGTATGAAAACAGAAGTACGGATGAACTAACTTCGTCTCGTTATAGTCTTTATCCTCAACTTATTCAATCTTTGACGGATGAAATAATAGACGTGGAAGCCTACAATCAATTTGAAGAGCCAGAAGTTATTAGTTTAAAAAAGCATGCATTCTTTTTAGCCTGCGCATTTACTCCTCAAATTTCATCTACAAGAGAGATTCCTCATCCTTTGATTTATACATTTACAAAAGCGTGTTTGATTAAAAACGGGAATGTTGAACTTTTAAAATAAAGCAGTATTTTCTTCTTGATTTTTTTCAAACTGAACATCAATAAGATGTGGTGGATGATCAGCAGCAGTAGTTGCAAGTAAATCACAACGCTCGTTTTCAGGATGACCAGCATGGCCTTTTACCCAATGAAAAGTTAGGTTAAATTTTGTATGCAAGTCTAAATACCGCAACCACAAATCTGCGTTTTTCTTGCCTTTAAATCCTTTCGTTTTCCATCCAAAAACCCATCCTTTGGTGATTGAATCTATGACGTATTTTGAGTCTGAATAAATTTCAATCGGATATTGATTGGTTTTCATATTTTCCAAAGCTGTAATTACTGCTAACAATTCCATCCTGTTATTGGTCGTTAAACGATAACCTTTTGCAAATTCTTTGATTGAATCATTAAACTTCATAACGATTCCATAGCCGCCAGGACCAGGGTTTCCTTTTGCAGAACCGTCTGTGTAAATTTTAACTTTCATGCTTCAATTTCAACAAATGTAAAATTAATTTAGGACACTTCCCAACCAACGTTGCATTTGTTCAAAGGGCATCTTTTTACGATTGGATAAATCTTCCACTTGTTCTTCTGTAATTTTACCTAATCCAAAATAACTTGCTTCAGGATGCCCAAAATACCAACCTGAGACTGAAGCTGTCGGAAACATTGCTAGACTTTCTGTGAGCGAAACACCTGTGATTGCTGTTGCATTCAACAATTTAAATAAGCCGATTTTTTCTGTATGATCTGGACAAGCTGGGTAGCCTGGCGCTGGACGTATACCGCGGTATTTTTCCTTGATAATCTCTTCCGAATTTAAGTCTTCGTTTGCTGCATATCCCCAATAGTCTTTTCGAATAACAGCATGTAAACATTCAGCAAAAGCTTCAGCTAAACGATCAGCCAATGCTTTCAACAAAATTGAATTGTAATCATCGTGGTCTTTTTCAAATCGTTCAATGTGTGCATCGATTCCCAAACCAGTAGTAACAACAAATCCACCGATATAATCTGAAATTCCAGTTTCTTTTGACGCAATAAAATCTGCTAACGCTAAATTTGGTTGACCTGCCGTTTTCTTTGTTTGTTGACGCAAGGTATGTTGAAGATGTATCGGATTTTTTCTTTCTTCGTCTGCATAAATTTCGATGTCGTCACCAACAGAATTTGCTGGAAATAAACCTACAACTGCAGAAGCTTTTAACCATTTTTCACCTATAATTTGAGTCAACATCTTTTGTGCATCTTCATATAATTGAGTTGCTTCAACTCCCACCACCTCATCAGATAAAATAGCTGGAAATTTACCGTGTAATTCCCATGTTTGGAAAAAAGGTGTCCAATCAATATAAGCAATCAAATCTTGAAGTGGAAAATCATCAAAAGTTGAAATCCCTAGTTTTTTTGGAGTAATGCAATCTTTCTGCTGGAAATCGATGTTCAATTTGTTTGCTCTTGCAGCGTCTAAGCTCAATAACTGCTTTGCTCCTCTATGTTTTTCATGGTGATCTCGAACACGGGAATATTCTTCCTTTAAAGCACTAACATACGCCTCTTTTTTATTCCCCAACATGCTTTCAACGACAGTCACTGCTCTCGAAGCATCTAACACATGAATTGTTTGACCTTTTGTGTAATGTTGGTCAATTTTAACAGCAGTATGCACTTTTGATGTTGTTGCACCTCCAATTAATAAAGGAATTGACAAGTTTGCACGCTCCATTTCTTTGGCTACAGTAACCATTTCATCCAATGAAGGAGTGATCAAACCACTTAATCCAATCGCATCCGCATTTTCATCAATCGCAGCTTGAATAATTTTTTCAAATGGAACCATAACTCCTAAGTCAATCACATCATAATTATTACAGCCTAAAACAACTCCAACAATGTTTTTACCAATATCGTGTACATCGCCTTTTACTGTAGCCATGATTATTTTTCCAGCTGCTTGTCGGACGCCATTTTTCTCCGCTTCAATAAACGGTAACAAATAGGCAACCGCTTTTTTCATAACACGTGCTGACTTTACAACTTGTGGTAAAAACATTTTACCACTGCCAAATAAATCGCCGACAATGTTCATGCCATCCATCAAAGGACCTTCAATTACTTCAATAGGTCGGTCAAATAATTGGCGGCATTCTTCTACATCTTCATCGATAAAATCAACAATCCCTTTCACCAATGCGTGGGCCAATCTTTCTTGAACAGAAACGTTTCTCCAGCTTAGATCAATCTCTCTTTTCTTACCATCCCCTTTTACGGTTTCAGCATATTCCAATAAGCGTTCTGTTGCATCTTCTCTTCTGTTTAACAATACATCCTCCACAAACTCAAGTAATTCCTTGTCAACATTCGAATAAATTTCTAACATCGTTGGATTTACAATTCCCATGTCCATTCCATGCTGAATAGCATGGTATAAAAATGCTGCATGCATGGCTTCTCTCACTTTGTCATTTCCTCGAAAAGAAAACGAAACATTCGAAACACCACCACTTACATGTGCTCCAGGTAAATTTTGACGAATCCATTGTGTTGCTTTGAAAAAATCAAGTGCATTGTTATTGTGTTCCGCCATTCCTGTTGCTACAGGGAAAATATTGGGATCAAAAATGATGTCGTTTGCGGGAAACTGAACTTCATCTCTTAAAATTCTATAAGAACGTTCGCAGATTTCGATTCTTCGTTCGAAACTATCTGCTTGACCATTCTCATCAAATGCCATCACAATGACAGCTGCACCGTAACGTTTTATTTTTTTGGCTTGAGCGATAAAATTTTCGGTTCCTTCTTTTAAAGAAATTGAATTTACGACTCCTTTTCCTTGGATACATTTTAATCCTGCTTCAATTATCTCCCATTTAGAACTATCAATCATAATTGGAACACGAGCGATTTCAGGCTCTGAAGCGATTAAATTTAAAAATTTAACCATTGCCTCTTTCCCATCTATCATCCCTTCATCCATATTGATGTCAATGATTTGAGCGCCTCCTTCGACTTGATCTCTTGCCACAGCAAGTGCCGCTTCAAAATCTCCTTCTTTGATCATACGCAAAAAAGCACGCGATCCTGTCACATTCGTTCGTTCACCAATGTTTACAAAGTTACTTTCTGCAGTAACAATTAAAGGTTCTAGTCCAGATAATTGAAGTAATGATTTCATGAATTTGATGGTAATAAAGTAGGTTGATATTCTGCCGCTAAATCCGCTATCGCTTTGATGTGTTCGGGTGTTGTTCCGCAACATCCACCAATAATATTGACCAAACCTTCATCTAAAAAAGACTTGATTTGTTCTGCCATCATTTCAGGGGTTTCGTCGTATTTCCCAAATTCATTCGGTAATCCTGCATTCGGATGTGCGCTGACGCCAAACGGAGATTTTTGTTTTAATATTTGTAAATAAGGTCGCATCATTGAAGCACCCAATGCACAATTTAATCCAACAGTTAAAAGCGGGATATGAGCAATTGAAATTAAAAATGCTTCCGTAGTTTGTCCTGTTAATGTGCGTCCACTTTGATCGGTGATTGTGCCTGAAACCATGATTGGAAGTCGCTTTCCGCGTTGTTCAAATACTTCGTCAATTGCAAATAAAGCCGCTTTCGCATTGAGTGTGTCAAAAATAGTTTCTACTAATAACAAATCAACGCCGCCATCCATCAACGCATTTACTTGCTCGGAATACGCATGCACCAATTCATCAAAAGTAATTCCTCTGAATCCAGGATCATTCACATCAGGAGAAATGGAAGCAGTTCTATTGGTTGGCCCAATTGAACCAGCTACAAAGCGAGGTTTTGATGGATTTAAATGCGTGAATTCATCCGCAACTTCTCGTGCGATTTTAGCGGATTGAAAATTAATATCATATACATATTTTTCTAATCCATAATCAGCTTGTGCAATCCACGTTCCTGAAAAAGTATTTGTTTCTGCAATATCTGCTCCCGCTTCAAAATACTGGGCATGAATTTCTTTGATAATTTCAGGACGCGTTAACGACAACAAATCATTGTTCCCTTTCAAGGGTTTTTCGTGGTTTTCAAACCAACCTTTTCGAAAATCGTTTTCCTCAAGTTTATGGCGTTGAATCATTGTTCCCATTGCTCCATCGAGAATAAGAATGCGGTATTGAAGTATGTCTTGAATTGTTTCCATAGTGTATTGTGCTATGAAAAAAGAGAGGAGTCAAAAGACTGAATCTACTTATCTTTTCAGTCAATGACTGATTGGATTTGGCACCTTCTCAAAATTGAGGGTTGCCAAGGTTTCGCAGGGCCTGTCCCTCCACCTTTCTTCATAAGTTTTGCTATCAAATAATGAACGAGGTACAAAATTAAGGGGAAAAATAAGAAAATCAAAGTGTTTTTATACTTTTACAAGAAAAATGAAGCGATTTATAAAAAGTGTTGGTTTTGCGTTGAATGGCATTCGAATTTTGCTGAAAAATGAACGCCACTTTAAAATTCATTTAATAGCTTTTCTTTTTGTCATTATTCTTGGCGTTTCCTTAAATATAAATCGAATAGAATGGATGTTTATATTCATCACATCTGCTTTGGTAATGACACTAGAAGCAATCAATTCTGCCTTAGAAAAATTATGTGATCATGTAACACCAACTCAAAATGAGTCAATTAAAAAAGTAAAAGATATTGCTGCAGGAGCTGTTTTAATCGCTGCGCTTTTTGCGTTTGTAATAGGCTGTATTATTTTTATTCCAGCATTTTACAAATTATGCTAATTAATTGATGATTAATTCATCCTTCAATAACTTCGCCGTAAATTGTTTTTCATTGATTGATTGAATCAATTGAAGCATTTTTTGATTATCAATTTTAGCAGCATCATACGTAACTATTGCTACTTGCTTTTTTCTTCCTTCGACAAAGTCGTATTGAACGCGCTCAACACCACCTGTTTCTTTTAAGGCTTTACGAATACTTCCACCACAACCCATTTCACAGGTCATTCCTTCAATTTCAGTTGTCATCTTTCTTGTACCGATAACTTTTGTTTTAGTTGTTTTCACGACTTTTTCACGGCGCAAGACAATTGTTTCTGGAGTTGAATTACAGGCTACAAATAAACCAAGTAAAGAGAAAAAAAGGATACTTCGAATCATCATTAGAATTTTAAAACACAAAGTTACAATTTAAATAGATTATGGCTTTCAAACTGCTAATATTTAACAGAATTAGCCTTAGAAATAGGAACAAAAACGTATATTTGCACAAAAATCATCGCATGAAAATCAAAGAAGCAACATTTGTTATTTCCAACACAGACTATAAGCAATGCCCGGATGAAGAGCGTCCAGAGTTTGCATTTATCGGTCGTTCAAATGTGGGAAAATCTTCCTTGATCAACATGTTGGTGAATAATAAAAACTTGGCCAAAACATCTGGAAGACCAGGTAAAACACAGCTTATCAATCATTTCATAATAAATAATCATTGGTTTTTGGTCGATTTACCAGGATATGGCTATGCGAAAGCGTCCAAAGTGCAACGTGAAAAATGGGAAAAATTTATTGCTGAATACCTTACAAAAAGAAAGCAATTATTAAATGTTTTCGTATTGTTAGATTGTCGTTTAGAACCGCAACAAATAGATCTAGAATTCATGAATTGGTGTGGAGAAAAGCAAATTCCTTTTTCGATGGTCTTTACAAAAATCGACAAGCTTTCTTCCTCAGCACTGCAAAAGAATTTGGCAAAATACAAAAAAGAAATGTTGAAGTATTGGGAAGCATTACCTCCAGTATTTACTTCTTCGGCAGAGTCTGCTTTTGGGAAAGAAAAAATATTGAATTACATAGAACAAATACTTGAAAATGTCAAATAATTCATTTTCAAATTAATAAAGTACGAATAGAATCGTTGTTAACATGGAACAAAAAGAAGATAAATTAAAAGAAGTCATTTCTCACGCTAAAGAATATGGTTTTGTATTCCCTTCATCAGAAATATATGATGGATTGGCTGCAACGTATGATTACGGACAATTAGGGTCAGAACTTAAAAACAATATTAAATCATATTGGTGGAAATCAATGGTGCAAATGCACGATAACATTGTTGGAATTGATGCTTCAATTTTTATGCATCCAACTACATGGAAAGCATCAGGACATGTTGATGCTTTTAATGATCCATTAATAGACAACAAAGATTCAAAAAAACGCTATAGAGCTGACGTTTTAATTGAAGAACACATTGAAAAGATTCGTCAAAAAATTGAAAAAGAAGTTGAAAAAGGAAGCAAGAAATTTGGCGATTCATTTGATGAAGCTCAATTTCGAGTTACCAATCCTAATGTATTACGCAACGCACAAAAAATAGAAGAAATTGAAAACAGAATGCGTCAAACATTGGAAGACAATGATTTGGAAGGCGTTTACAATTTAATCGTTGATTTAGAAATCGTTTGTCCTATTTCAGGTTCTAAAAACTGGACTGAAGTTCGCCAATTTAATTTAATGTTCTCAACAGAATTAGGTTCTGTTGCTGGTGATGCGTCAACGATTTACTTGCGTCCAGAAACAGCTCAAGGAATTTTTGTTAATTTCTTAAACGTTCAAAAATCAGGACGAATGAAAGTGCCTTTTGGAATTGCCCAAACAGGAAAAGCCTTTAGAAACGAAATTGTAGCAAGACAATTTATCTTCCGTATGCGTGAATTCGAACAAATGGAAATGCAATTTTTTGTACGTCCAGGCGAAGAAATGCAATGGTACGAACATTGGAAAGCGACCCGTTTAAAATGGCATTTGTCTTTAGGTTTAGGAAAAGAAAGATACCGTTTTCACGATCACGAAAAATTAGCACATTATGCTAATGCGGCGGCAGATATCGAATTTGATTTCCCTTTTGGTTTCAAAGAATTAGAAGGAATTCACTCGCGTACCGATTTTGATTTGAAAGCGCACGAACAATATTCAGGAAGAAAATTACAGTATTTTGATGCCGAATTGAACCAAAATTATGTACCGTATGTGGTAGAGACTTCTGTAGGATTGGATAGAATGTTCTTAGCAGTTTTTGCGACTTCGTTAAAAGAAGAAACTTTAGAAGATGGTTCTACACGAACTGTGTTGAGTTTGCCAGCAGTTTTGGCTCCAACAAAAGCAGCAATTTTACCATTGGTTAAAAAAGATGGATTACCAGAAATTGCACATCAAATTATTGCCGATTTGAAATGGGATTTCAATGTGACCTATGATGAGAAAGATGCGGTGGGAAGACGTTATAGAAGACAAGATGCTTTAGGAACTCCTTTCTGTATTACTGTAGATCATCAAACATTGGAAGACAAAACGGTTACAATTCGTTATAGAGATACGATGGTTCAAGAACGTGTAGCAATTGCCGATTTAAAAAACATTATTGATGATATTGACTATTTAATTAATCCTATTATTCTTAAAAAATCTGATGAAAAAATTTCTATTAATGAAGGCTGTTTATCTGTACCTAACATTGTTTCAAAAAAGATTAAACGTAGTAATTCTGTATTAGTTATATTTAAAAATATTAAACATGAAACACAAACTAAAACATTTAACGATGTTGGCTCTGTATGTATTCAACATGAAATAGACCATCTTGACGGAAAATTATTCTTCATGGAATTAAATACTATAAATAGACGTAAATTAATGAAGTCGTATAAAAATTAAAGGAGTTAAAATTGAGTAAGCCGTCAGTGGGATATAACGGTAATGAAAAGCTAAAATTACCTGGAACTATTATACATATGTCACAAGATGATATATATGAAATGGTAAAATGTGCAAATGACCCTATATATTGGGCTGAGAAATATATTAAGATTATTAGTGTAGATAAAGGATTAGTACCTATTAAATTATATGATTATCAAAAAGAAATAATTATGGCAACATTAACTAATAGAAATACTATAGTATTGACAGGTCGGCAAATGGGTGAAATTTGCCCCTTAGTAGCGTAAGTTACTATGAAACACTGCGGAATTAAGCGTGGACGCTGTAACGTTATAGCTGAGAAGCTAAAGCAGGTAACACGAGAGCG
>ERZ650308.933-NODE-933-length-15591-cov-10.304132_pt1 | contig 15591 bp, 4 predicted proteins | sample MGYA00376244_ERZ650308 | MGnify/ENA primary metagenome ERZ650308 (study PRJEB26733, sample SAMN07839295) | wastewater metagenome | biome: small river; feature: stream; material: water | place: USA: North Carolina | collected 2016-04-26 ...
CTAATGTGGCAATATTTGCATTTAATCGTAAACTTCCCGAGTTTGAATAGGAAGCACCACTACCATATGTTGAAGAACTATTGGCTAAAACGAATACGTTCGAAGCTGAAGTAAAATTAGTAGGTGCTGTACCTCCAGTACCTGTTGTACTTGTATTCCATGAACCCAAGGTTTGCATTGCATTAGACCCTGCAGCAGAAGTATAGTATGACAAAGCTTGCCTCAACTCAATTGTAACAGACAGAGAACAATTATCGCAATTTGTTGCGGTTAATCTGTAAAATCCAGTTTGCGGGTTGTTTGTGGGATCACTATTAAAATTAGATATAGACAAGTCCGTAGAATAATCGAATGTATTAAACGTAGTATTATTCGCGCTATAACTCCATTCGTAGTTTGTACATCCATTATTGGTTGTCACTGGGACACTTAAGTTAAAAGAACCTCCTTGAGAAACATAATTAATCGCTTGTGGTGCCTTACGTATGTATGGAGCATTCGCTAGATCAACTGGAAAAATCTTAAACTCTGATAAACCCAAGGGTCTATCATTTTGTACTCTAACATATCGAGCATTAACAGCTGCAAAATTAAATGAGCCATAACCATCATCACCAGGAACATAATTATACCAATTTCCAGAACTCGCTATCCAACGCGTTCCACTGATGTTAGCAACCACAGTAGTCCAAGTACTCCCATTAGTGCTAACTTGAATGGATCCTCCTTCTGCATCATAACTATTTTCATATGCTCCCGTTTTCTCTACAAGAACGAAATCATTAGCATCGTTATCAAGAATAGGAGTTGCCAAATTTGGATCTACATCATTACCAGCATAAGGATTCCAAGTGGAAAGTCCTGCTAAATCCACCCTATTAATTAATTTACTACTTCCTAAATCTAAGGTAATATAAGCTTGTCCAGCTGCAGAGTTGTTTACTATTAGCCCTGTAGTACTACCGCTGTCAGAATCTCTATATGTTGTAGGATTACCATAATAATCTGTTGATCTGTCGCTTAAACTTGGTAATGCACTAGTATTTGCTAATGAACCGTAATATGAGTTGTATCCCAGATAACTAATAGCCCATCTAGTATCAGTATTATAATCATAATAGTCATAATAACCCGACGCCGATTCATAGTTTTTCCACGATGTAATCACACTAGTATTAGCACCAAACGCAGTCGGAATAGCTGCAGTAGCCGATTCACAACTTCCAAAAACATCTGCTACATTCAAAATTGCAACGTTACTATAATTTATACAACCTGCAGATTTAATTAATTTAAGTCTATATTGGTATTTATGGATAAATGGCACAGCAGTGTTAATGGTTAGTGTAGTTGCAGTAGCTGTAGTACCGCTAAATCCAGAATAAGTAACATTCGGATCTATATTAGCTGTTATATCTGCCCAGTTTAAACCATTATCTGTACTTCGTTGCCAATTAAAAGTAGCTTGATTAGATATGTTAGCCGAGAAAGTAACAGCAGAATTGGTAATAGCATTAACACTTGATATAGAGTTAACGGTTGGACCGTTATAAACAATATCAACTTTTGTTCTAGGACTGCTAACACATCCATTTACATCTGTTACTGAAGCATAATAGCTTATACTTGATGCCGAATTTAAAACTGGTGAAGTATAAGAGTTTCCAGTACCTAAGCTAACCCCTCCTGATAAAGAGCTAAACCAATTTACCGCAGTGTTTGCAGGAGGCGTTACGCTAACGGTTGCGGTATTTCCAATGCCACATAAGGTAGTATGTATTGCAGTAGGAGCAGCTGGTAAATCGTACATAGTTGCGGTAACTGGAGTTTTAGGACTTTCGCAAGTACTACCAGACGAAGTAAGAACAGCCGAAACATATCGAGTCGTAGTAGCTTGGATACTGCTAACCGTTGCGGTTGAAAGAGAGCCTCCTGTATCTGCTGTATACCATTTCAAAGAACTTCCAGAAGTACTAGTTGCCGATAACACCACGTTAGAATTTTTACATCCCGCATTGGAAACCGTGTTTATAATTGACGGAGTGTTTACAACCGTTGCAATTACTGGAGTTCTTGTTGTTGAAATACCATTGCAGTTAGTTCCTTCAGCATAAAAAGTAGTGGTGGTGGAAATAGCAGGAGTTACAAAAACAGTTCCGGTTCCAATAGAGGACCCTCCGGTTGCCGAAGTATACCAATTGATATTAGCCCCAACATCAGTTCCTCCAGTAAAACCTGCAGCTACAGTTACTGAACCTGTATCACATCGTGATCCGGCAGTAGTAACAACTATTGGCGGAGTAGTTATTATCGTGGCTTGTATTGCTATTCTTGCTGAAGTAGCAATACATCCATTTGACGTTTCTGCTTGCGCATAATAGTAGGTGGAAGTGGCAATAGTAGGGGTGGTAAAAGTAGCTCCCGTTCCTAATACAGTACCGCCTGTTGATCCAGCATACCATTTTACCACTCCTCCTGAACTAGAAGCGCCAAGAGTAACTGTTGACGTACCACAACTAGTTGCTGGAACATTGGACGTAATAGTAGGATTTGGTGTAACGGTAATAGTAATCGGATTAGTAAAATAAAAAACAGAAGGGGCTGTTGATATAGCTGCTGCTCTTCTATAATAAGTCGTTCCAATCAATGCAGAAGGAATGGTATAGCCAACTGTGTTAGTCGAAGCTATATCTGACCAACCGCTTGTTGGAGAGGATGATTTTTGCCATTTATAGGTAATGGTTCCAGCAGAAGAAAAAGTAGCGGGCGATACAGAAGTTAATGCCGCCGGTGTAGTATTGTAACAAATTGTTTGATCAGCGCTAATTTTTCCGGCCTCTGCGACTCTGTTTCTGAAGAGCACTATGCCATTAGTTGCGTTTGCTGCAATAATATCCGGTTTATAATCGCCATCGATATCGGCTATTTCTAATTGTGGATATGCTCCTGTGTTAATAATTGTTACCGATGGAGCAAAGGAGATAGTACCTACAGACGAAGTGTTTTCTAAATAAGCTATTTGTGCAATATTGTCACTCACTACCACATCCAGTTTGCCATCACCATTCATGTCGGCTAAAGCCAAACCATAGGTAGCGTTTAATCCGGTTAATGCAAAATGTTGCGCATCCATAATAGATAAATTCATGTTTGCAGAATCATTTCTAAAAACAGATACAAAACCAGATGTACTATTGGTCGAAATCACGTCTAATTTTCCATCTAAATCAAAGTCGGCTAATTTTACTGTATAACCAATTCCAGTGTTAATTGCTTTTGTTGCTGATTCAATAAAACTAAACGTTTTTACCTCTGGAGTTCCTTGAGTGGTAGTGTTTTTAAGGACAGAAACTCTTCCTGTGCCTGACAAAACAACATCTGCTTTTCCGTCACCATTTAAATCACCGGATGCGCCAGAAAAATAATTGGTGGCATTCAATTTTTGATTGTATGAATCGGTGTTCGTTGGATTCCCTGTTATGGAAGAAAAAGTAGTTCCTGTGGTCGTATTTTTTATATAATATAATAGGGCTTGAGAACTATTGGTTCCATTTATACCAAAAATATCGGTGCGGCCATCTAAGTTAATGTCCAATGGTAAAAAGGAAGCGTTTACTTTGTACTTGCTTGTTGAGGACAACAAAGAATTGAAATTCTGTAACGATGGGGTTCCAGTTGTCGAAGTGTTAATATTCGCAAACCCACCATTATTAGTGATGTCATTAGAGCTAGCAAAGTCCATTTTACCATCGTTATTCAAATCGGCAGACAATACGTTTTTTGCAGTTGGAGATGCAGGTATAACTCCAGAAATAGCCAAATTTGCCGCCATCGTACTGGAATTAATAACTCCTACTGTAGCTGTGTTTCGTAATATTTGAGGAACTCCAGCGGAAGAATAACTGAAAATATCCACTTTACCATCTAAATCTACATCCGATAATACAAACTTTTGGTCTGGGCTAGTCGCAAATGTTCCCGTAGTAAATGTGATTGGAGACTCAAAAGAAGTTAAGGTGTTAGAGTTATAACTTAATCCCGATAGTGCAGTGTTTACTGGTACAAATTTATTACTGCTAATACAGCTTAAATTAGTAGTTGTATTAAGCACGGTGAAATTGTTAAAACTAGCATTGGCGGGAACAGTAACCGTAATACTGGTGTTTGTTGCAGCAGTGATAGCACATTTTACACCTCCCAAATAGACCACATTATTGGCTGGGCTGGCTCCAAAAAACTCTCCTGTTAATGTAACCAAACTTCCTACAGCGCCAGAAAGTGGTGCAATAGCGGTAATTTTAGGAATAGCCGAAAAAGTCATAGCCACCTCATCAACGGCTAAAGGGCCACTGTTTTTTCCATTTGAAACATAGGTTGGAGTGGGATAGGTGTATCGCAACGAAGTATAAATAACCCCTGTAGTTCCTAAAGGAACAAAAAAGCGCATATTCGCTGTCCCTTGACCAGAAACAATCTGGGCGCCATTATCGACACTCCATTCCAACCCAAAATTATTCCCATCATTGTTGCTGGTGAAAGTATAGTCCATATAACCGCCAGGGGTATACCCTGATGCGGTTGTTTGTATGCTTCCGCCTGTAGGGTATTTAGTTATAGGTGAGGTTTGTGTAAACGAAGTTTGTTTGTCGGCAGACCATTCAAAAACTACACGATATGTTTCTCCAGGAATCAAATTTTCACTTGTATAAGTAACTAAACGATTGGAGCTCAAAGGGGAATTATTCGTGTAAGTAGTCCAATTGGTGGCATTGCTTAAATAGGTTGCCATTTCTGCACCAACAATATATTGATTCCCATTCGTAGGTAAAGGCGGAAAACTATTGGCTAACGCAAACAAACATCTTGGTTTGGGATCATCATTACCTGAATTTTTATATTTAAATGATAAGGAAATTGACGAAGCGTTCAAAGGAACTACCACATCTTTATAAATGTAAATTTTGCTATTCGTCGCTTGAGGATTCGTAACAGTATTCGTAGTGCCGTTATCAGATATAAATGCCCCGTTACTACCCAATGTTTTTTGAGCTCCACCGATTACCCATTTATTGACATTAGAAGTGTTTAAAACAGTCCAACCGTGAGCGCCTTCAAAACCTCCATCAGTAGTTGGATTAATTAAATAATTTGTGGTATCTACCGTAAAACTATTTCCTGTGGCTGTTCCGTTTGGTGTTTCCACTGTAATAGTTCCTGTTGTGGCTGCCTGAGGTACAACTGCGGTAATGCTTGTAGCGCTATTCACTGTAAAACTAGTTGCATTTACTCCGTTGAACTTAACGGCAGTCGCGCCAATAAAATTAGTCCCTGTTAAAGTAACCGTTGATCCGGTTTGCCCTTGGGTTGGTGAGGTAGCAGTAATAGAAGGAATGTTAGACGTAATAACAACATCTGCATAATATTGATCAATGGCGCCTCCTCTAAAATCGGCAGTTTTAAAATTGATAGTGTGTGTCCCAGGAGTGGTTGCATTTCGAATTAGATTTCGAAAAACAAATTTAATATTTGATCCTGCAGGGACCGTAACTCCCGCATATTGTATTGCGATACCAGTCCAGTTGTTCCACGCACCTGTATTGCTTAAATTCGCTTTATTAACCGGTTGATTGTTGATATAAAAATCGTAATCGGCAACTGGAATAGGGCTGTTGGGTACAGTTAAAAAACCAACAAAATCAGGGAATGCTACAAGTAGTATATTTCCGTTACACGGTTGAGTTGTTGTGTATTCAAAGGTATATGTGGTTAAAGCTCCTGCCGTACTGTTTGCAACAGTTACCGTTTGAGATATACTAGATTGAGACGCTAAAAAAAGCGTAAAAGCTAGGGTGAATTTAATCGCAGTTTTCAAAAAAGTTTTCTTCATTGTGGCCAATTCTATGCTAATAATATGGGTTTATTATAAAATCAAAAACCGTAAATCACTCAATAAGCAATTTACGATTGGTTGTTTTGTGTAATAGATACAAAACATATGTGTTAATTATTCGTACTTGTTGGGTGACTTTAGTACTACAAAGATTTGGCTTGTGTATTTCTTTTTATCTACAATTGTATCTCTTTTAACTACATTGACTGATTCAATTTCGTCTGGTTTAATTGCTACTAATTCCTCTTTTGGAACCAACTTGTTCTTTATAAAATAAGCGATATTATCTCCAAGTGCAGACTTTGTCTTGGATTTGGTTTCTTGTGAATAGGATCGCGTTCCAAGAATAAGAATGATTACAACAAATAGTTTTTTTATCATAATAGCATATTTAGAAGGGTCAACGCTTTTGTTTAAAATAGTTAATTATTTAAATTTTGAGGACAAAAATAATGCTTTAAAATTGTACTTAAGAGGTGACTATTAAATTTTTGTCCAAAAAAATTGTTTTTTTGACAACAATTAAATACAAACAAATTTCCTACATTTGTATAAATCCCCAAGATAAATGCTTTTATACGTTTCCATATTTACAATTTTATTATCGCTAATTCTATTGTTAAACAATTGGAAAATCAATACTAATGCTATTTATCTATCGTTGTTTTTAATTAGCGCTTCTTTGTACGGCATCGCACATTATTTTGTGCTTTATGGCAAATCTCCTTTTTGGCTAGCCGTTTTTTACAATCATTTTACGCCGTTCATGTTGTTGTTAGGACCTTTGTTGTTTTTCTATGTTAGAGGCACACTAGACGACACAAGCCTATTAAAAAAATCAGACATTTTTCATTTTATTCCTGCGGTAATTCATCTTATTGGTATTGTGCCTTATGCCCTACAACCCTTTTCAGAAAAAACAGAAATTGCCACACGAATTATCCAAAACGTTGATGCTATTTTAGACATTAACACCAATTATTTTTACAGCACAACGGTCAACTTTATTATCAGACCCGTATTACTATTAGTCTATATTCTAGCTTGTATGTATTTTATTTGGAAGCGGTTTTCAGTATCTAATTTCGATCATAATATTCCTAGACGCCAACTTTTTGTCAGTTTTCGCTGGTTGATCATTTTAATTATGAGTTTGTTTTTTATTGTAGTCGAGTTCCTGATCATTACCTTCAATTCCATCCAAGACAAACCAAGTGTTGGGCTGGTAAATTCTTATCCATTATACATTTTGTCTGGCGTTGCTTATTGCATAATGTCATTTTCATTACTGTTGTTTCCCAATATTTTGTATGGCTTTCCAAAACGTACTGTGGAAAAAAAAGGAGATAAAAAGCCAAAAAAACAAAAGACAAATCCCGAAATACAAGATGCTGTTCTCGAGAATGTAGAGGAAGATCCATTCTTTGATTTGTCAGAAAATATAAAAGAGTACTTGGTAAGAGAAAAACCATTTCTTAAAAGTGATTTTTCTATCAGTGATATTGCACTGGCCATGCAGGTGCCACAAAACCACATTGCCTATTGTATTAACACTATTATGCAAACTAAATTTGCCACGCTTAAATCTGATTTACGGATTGACTATGCTGCCGAATTACTGTCAGAAAATGTAAACGATTCATTCACTATTGAAGGAATTGCACAACAATCCGGTTTTAAAACAAGAGCCAGTTTCTATAGTGCTTTTAAAGATAGAATCGGTGTTACTCCAACTGAGTTTATTGCGACTAAGTCCATTTAAATAAAAATAAAACCCCTTCATTAGATAATGAAAGGGTTTTATTTTTATTTCTAAATTTAAGTATTTCTAAAACAAAAACTTTAATAAGATTTCATTCGTGTTTCTGGCACTGGCTAAGGTTGGCTGAGTACTCATTTCATAGGCAAAGCCAAACAAAAATCGCTTGCTTAATCGAATCGTACTCATCGCAGCATACGCTTTATCTGTTCTGTACATACCTCCTATTTCAAAATTCTTTTCTATTTGTAACATAGCTGTCAAATCTATCGATACTGGCGCACCTGTTACATAACGCAACATAACTGATGGTCTTAATACCAAAGATGAAAATTTGCTTTGTAAAGGCACATCGTATCCTCCACTTAAGAAAAAGTGTGGACTATCCATCGAAATATTGGCATAACCTTCATCGTTAATCGCTTTCTTATTGTTCAACAATCTTGGAATAGATAACGAAACATACAACGCTCCCTCTTTATACAAGGCTCCAACTCCCACATTAGGATTGAACGTATTGATTGAACCTAATGCTGGATCTGATTGTATGTTATAGGTTAGTAGACCTGGAGCATTTACATTATAAGAGTTTCCTCCTGCTTTGATTCCAAAATATACATCGGCGGTCTTGCTCATTTTTAACCTGTACGAGAAGTCGACACTCACATACGTTTGTTTTTCGATGAAGTTTTGGTCATTAATTACTGTCATACCAAAACCCACATTTTTTCCTAATGGCGTTCCAAAAGAAACGGTTTGAGTTTCAGGAGCCTGGGCCACTCCTGTCCATTGTTTTCTAAGTGAACTCGTCGCTATTGTCAAACTATCAACCCCTACATAGGCAGGATTGACTAAGTTCATATGTTGACTGTAAAACGATATTACACTCTCTTGTTGTGCCATCATAGCACTAGTTGTTAATAGTAGTGCTATGGCTAATATGTTGTGAATCTTTTTCATTCTTAAATATTGTTTAATGATTGTGGATTATTTTGTGATGTATAACCATCCTTGCGCATCAATACTACCATCTCCTCCTAAATCAATTTGATAGAAATAAGAACCAGATGTAGGCAGTTTTTCATCATAATCTTTATAGTGTCCATCCCAATCATTTTTATAATCGTTAGAATAGAATACTTCTTTACCCCATCTGTTAAATACACGAATTACTGTGCCTGGATGATTTTCAATATTATAAATGAACCAAGTGTCGTTGATACCGTCTCCATTTGGTGTTATGGCTTGCGACACATTAATTTCAAAAGTATCACAGACATCTCCTTTACCATCTCTATCTCTATCGGCTTGGTCAGAGTTTGATGTAATTGGACAGTTGTCATTAATATCTAAAACACCATCGTTGTCATCGTCGTTATCACAAACATCACCTTTCCCGTCTTGATCGTTATCCGCTTGATTCGCATTGGGTGTTAATGGACAATTGTCCAGGTTATCGGCAATACCATCGTTATCTGCATCTAAATCTTTAAAATCAGGTATTCCATCACTATCAGTATCTTTTGGAGTAGTCCCAGTTCCTTTTTCTTGAGCATCTGTTGTGCCGTCATTATCAGAATCCAAATCTCTGAAATCAGAAATGCCATCACCATCTGTATCTAAAGGAGTAGATCCCGTTCCTTTTTCTTGGGCATCTGTAATACCGTCGTTATCAGAATCTAAATCTCTAAAATCAGGCGTTCCATCGCCATCTGTATCTCGTGGCGTAGATCCAGTTCCTTTTTCTTGAGCATCTGTAATTCCATCATTATCAGAATCCGAATCTCTAAAATCAGGGGTTCCATCACCATCTGTATCTACAATTCCTTCAATTGCATTTGAGAGACCGTCATTATCACAATCCCCTGAATTCCATGCTGAACTTGGGGTTAGAGTTTGATTTATCAATACAAATTGACAAGGATTTAAAGCCGAAGTTCCATCTAATTTCTCTTGAGCATTAGTAACACCATCTCCATCACAATCTGATGCATTCCATGATGCGCTTGGAGCTATCGTTTGGCTAGCCAAGATAAAATCACAAGAATTTGTTCGACTTGTTCCGTCTATAATTTCCTGTGGATCTATGACTCCGTCTCCATCTGTATCTCCTACTAACGGGTCGGTATTGTTCAGGATTTCTTGTCTGTTTGTTATTCCGTCTCCATCGCAATCAGCTGCATTCCATGCCGTACTTGTTGCTACTGTTTGATGTGCTAAAACAAATTTACATCCGTCTTTTGCGTCGGTTCCGTCTGTCTTTTCAGTACCATCAATCACACCGTCACCGTCAGTATCTGCTTTTAATGTGTCGGTACCATCTAAAACTTCTTGGGCATTAGTCACGCCATCAGAATCACAATCCGCTGTATTCCAAGCTGCGCTTGGCACTACCGTTTGGCTAGCCAAAATAAAATCACACGAATCTGCTCCGTCTGTTGCATCGGTTTTTTCTGTGCCGTCTTTTACTCCGTCTCCGTCTGTATCAGCTTTTAATGGGTCGGTACCATCTAACACTTCTTGAGCATCGGTAACTCCATCATTATCGTCATCTGGATCTGTTAAATTAGGAATTCCATCTCCGTCTGAATCTTGATCAATAAATAAATTAAAACTAACAGAGCTTGTACCTGCTGCATTTGTCGCTGTAATTGTAAATGAAGTTGTAGCAAGTGTTACTGTAGGAAGACCTGTTATTTCTCCTGTAACGGCATTTATGCTTACTCCATTTGGTAAGGCTGGTAGAATGCTAAACGTACCTATTCCGCCTGTGTTTTGAGGTGTAAATGCTGTAAAATTACTATTTAATACTCCCGTATAATTGGATTGTGACAAACTTATATTAGGCGGTGCCAATGTTTGAACATTAGTATTTGTTACAATTCCCGCTGGGTCTCCATTAGTATTTTGGTAGCTCAATGTAATGTTATAGGTGGTGAATGGTAAGGCAGCACCCGAAGTCACATTTGAAGATGAAGTTATAACTGGATTACTTCCTATTTCATATGGAAAATTTGCAGAAGTATTATTATTCATTGTCCAAACTATAGGAGTACCTCCAGCAGTTGGAGAAAAGATTAATCGAACCGATCCTGCAGATGGAGTCTCTGGTAACGTATAAATGATTTGAAACGTTGTCGGTTCTGTTGTATTTGTTGCAGGGGAAGTTAGCACTGGGGCTAATGTAATTGCTGGAGCTACATTGGTCGAAATAGTATTAGATGCTGCTCCTGGTCCAATGGCATTTACTGCTCGTAGTTGAAACGGGTACGTTGTTCCATTTGTTAAGCCACTAACGGTAACTGGTGAACTTGTAGTTACAGGTGAAAAAGCAGTCCAAGTTGTTCCGCCATCAGTAGTATATTCATAATTAGTAATAACAGATCCTCCATTTGAAGTAGGGGCCGTAAAATTAATTGTAGCCGTTCCTGCATTATTTGTTATTGTAGTAATAGTTGGTGCAGAAGGCGTAGTAGCAGAAGCTGCTCCATATCCAGTACCTGTAGTAATATTATCAATTTCAAAACCGCCGCCTCCAATATTTTGCTTAAATTCTAAACGAGTAAAACTAATATTAGGATTGTCTAACTGTAAATTAATATAGGCTGATGACGAAGAATTGAAACTATTTTGGTAGGATGACGAAGAATAATTATTCCCGTCGATAGCAGTTAGCGTGCCAGAGGATAATAATGTAGTCACTGTTGAACCAGAAAATTGAGCCAGTTGGATTTCGGTTCCTCCGCAATTACCATAAATAGTAACCTGGTTATCGTTGTCACCACCTGCCCACCAAAAACCTAAATATTTAGAAGGATCAGTTAGTGTAACATTTACTACTCCGCCAGACATAACACCTAGATAGGTTGATAAAGTAGTCGAATTTGGTAAAGGCGCACCATAATAGATGTTTGTATTATAATTTGCTGTACCTGTTTTAGTAAAAGTACCAATAGTATAAGTCCCAGTAGAAGGAACACTACCATCTGTAAATGAATTAAAATTTTCTGTTCTTGTTCCTGCTTGACCTTGAATAGCTGAAGTAGATACACTAGGCGGAGATAATTTTAACTGTAGATTAGGTAAAACATTAACCGTTCCTGTTACAGCCACATTTTGAGAGGCTGATCCCGAAACTACTGTGACGTTTCCGCTTGGAGTTCCTGTTGCTGTTGACGCCATTCGTACATAAACCATTGTCGCGCTCAATGATCCTGATGCGTTGATTGTAATCGATGTTGCATAACCTGATCCACTAGTTGATGAAACTTCATAACCAGACGGTGCAGTTACTACAACATTAGTGGTTAAATCGGTCCCAGAAACTGAAAAATTTTGTTCCGTTGAAACCGATCCTTGACAAGCAGTGAAAGCTGACAAACTAGAAACTGAATTAGTAATTACTGGTGCCGCAGCAGCTGTAAAAGCAACTGTTGTTGTAGCTGTAGCGGTAGTTCCATTAATACTAAACCCTAAAGTCGCTGTTCCTGCAGTAACACTACTGGTTAAAGTAACTGTATAGGTACCGTTATTATTATTGACAACTGTTCCTAAAGTTCCGGCAGTAGTAGTTACTATTATTGTCCCTCCACTAGACGATAAATTAGCGTTCGAACTATCTTTCAATTGAACCGTAATTGTTGAAGTTGTAGTTCCATTAGCAAGAATACTTGTTGGATTGGCAGTAATTATTGATTTGGTTGGATCGGCAGCAATTGCTACTGCTCCACAAATTGATAAACTAGGAGTTCCAGAACAATTGAATGTGTTAATGTTGGTATCTGTTCCATCTCCATCTCCCATACTACCTCCTACTTTATGGCCAACATAGCAAAACTGTGAGCTTCCTTCTTTTAAATATACTAAAGTATGACCCCCAAGTTCTGCATATAATGCTTTATCGGTCCCAGAAGTAAATCCTAATGGCAATCCTGGGTCATAAGCACTACCATCAGTAGTTCTTCCTAGCATTAATCCGCCATTTTCTCCCCAAGTATATAAATTTCCAGAATTGGTAATTGCGGCTACACCAGGAAAAGAAGCGTCGTGCTCTTGTACAGATATTGTAGCAATATCGGTAAAGTTAGTGCCGTTTAATCGTTCTGCAATTACCCAATTTTTTGCTTCATTCGTTGTAAAATCAGCACACTGTTTTTGTGAATTATCCCCTAAAGAATATAATGTGCCGCTGTAACTCAACACATAAAATGTGTTTTTAACTCCTGCGGTGCCTTTTATTCCTCCGGTAACCCCAATTATTTTAGGTTGATTAGAACTATTAAACTCAGCTGGTAATGAAAGTAGTGTAGCATAATTTTTTGAAGTGGACGTAGCGCCATTATTCAAATAAACGGAAGAACCCCAAACATATGCTTCTCCATCATTGGTTAAAGCCATCAAAGCATTTTCATTTGCTGTACTAACCTGTAATCGGATTGAAGCTACATTAGTTAAAAATGCGGATGCATTTTTTTTAACTTGTCTCCAAGTAGTTGCTGATAAAGTACCTCCATCACCTTGTATGTTACTACTTAATTGATTTAAAACCCAAACATTTCCATTGTTTGTTAATATAGCCAAAGTTTGATAAGACGCAACCATCATTTTCACGTCTAAGGGCGATACTCCTATAGGTAATCCTGTAGTTTCTGAATTAGATGGGCTAGTTATTCTAGCAAATGCTGCGCTTGATGTTAAAGTTGCATCTAATACATAATCTTCTGTTCCCCATGCGAAAAGACCTGTGGTGGTCAATAAAATAAATTGTTCTTTTCCGCTACCTCCTTGTCCTCCAATTGTAGATTTTAAAGGCGTTCCGGTTAAATTAGGATAATTTGATACTGAAATTGCTATAGGCGATAATGCATCAGTATTACCTGTTGAGCGCATATCTTGACCCCATGCAACATAAGAACCGTCTGATTTTAAAGCTACGGATTGATGATAACCACTAATAATTTTATCATATAAACTACTTGGATCACAACCAGGAGCTAAAGTAATAACTACCTCATTTAATGTGCTGTCGCTTAAAGTATAGCCTGCCGAATTAATAATTGTAGCTGTTACTGAATATGTATTCCCAGGTGTTAATGAATAAATTTGTGGAAGCGTTAATGACCAAGTGCTACCTGATACAACTAAACCATTGCTGGTAGTATACAAGACCCCGTCTATCATTACTGATAAAGTTTGACCACTTTGTAAAGTAACCGTTCCGGTTATCGTTGGGGTAAAATCGGTAGTGGTTTGAGATGTTACTGTTACAGGCCCAGTAGGTCGCAGTCCTTGAGTTTGTGTTAAATACGCATTTAAGTCTGTTAACAAATTATTACCAGTAGCTGCATTACCAGATTCAGAAGTATTATCTGTATACGATAACGGCTCACTTATTTTATTTAATGCTAAATTACTATTGGCGTTTATGGTATATGTGCTCCCGCCATAAGTAAAAGTAATCGGCGCAATTGTAGAAGCAGGAATAAATCCAAAAGATTGAACAGTACTTCCACTGGTTTGCCTCCAAACAATGGCACCTTGAACTTCAATAATTTGACCTGAAGTTAACTGTAATCTTACAGTTCCAGGTATATCATTCCCTTGCAGTTGAAAACTTGCAGAACTAGATTGTTGTACTAAAAAAGCTTTTGAGATACCAAGCGTAGCAAAAGTCTTAATTGAAGTAGCTGATTGTGAATTAGCACCTACTGCCCCAATAAATCCATTACTAAATGGAACGCTCACTTCTACTGTTTGAGAATGAAGTGCTGTTGTAAAGAATATTGAAAAAATCAATATTGCTTTTGTAAATTGGTTTTGAATTCTTGAAATACCTTTTCTGATTCCCATAAAATAAAAAAATTAACAATTAAAGTGACCGAAATAACTGTCTGTAGGGCTTGACAATGTTATTCTAGATTGTAGGGAATCCTTGTTTTTATAGTAAAAACTTTGCAAAGTAAGCTCAAATAATACATTGGATCCTTGTGTTTTGGCTCAAGTTTGTCTATATTAAAAAAAAACAAGACAATGAATTTGTCCTAAAAAAAAATTTTTTTGACAATGTGTAACGGCTTTACACTTACAGGAAATCATCTATTTTCTAATTTTACCGAAATTAAATACAGGGCCAATGCTGTTTTTTATTTCTGCTTTTACCATTTTAATTTCTCTTGTGCTTATATATCACAATTGGAAAACAAATAGGAACGCCATATATCTCGCCTTTTTATTTATACTAACCTCTATTTTTGGTTTGGGTCATTACTTTATGACAAATGGAGGCTCTAGGTTCTGGCTTGCCGTGTTTTTCAACCATTTTGCTCCATTTATGTTTCTAATTGGGCCCTTTTTATATTTTTATATACGAAACATGCTCCTTGATACCACTACTGCCTGTAAGAAAGATTGTTTCCATAGTATCCCTGCCCTACTATCTTTTGTTGGGAGTCTGGGTTATTATTTTCAACCTTTTGATCAAAAACTAATTATTGCAGATCGCATAATTGCTAATTTGGATGTGATTAGAACCATCAAGGTTAATTATTTTTATGACATTGGGCAAAGTTTTGCCTTACGCTGTTTTTTTGCATTAGCGTATTTAATCTATTGTATATATCTTCTTTATAAATCAAGCCAATTGGGAGTTAATGAATCCCAAGTCCCTAGAAAACAATTTTTGCTCATTTCCCAATGGCTCATTGTCCTACTTACTAGCTTGCTTTTTATTTTTGTTAGTTTTACGTTTCTTGCACTGAATTCCGTAGATTCTGTACCTAGCAAAACCTTAAAAGATGGCTACGTTCTCTATTTGATTGCTGGAATTGCCTATTGTATAATGTCTTTTTCGCTATTACTTTTTCCAGAAATCCTATATGGAATTCCGAGAAAAACGATTGTTAGCCCTAATAAGAAAGATGAAATAAAGAAAATGGATATTAGC
>ERZ650308.934-NODE-934-length-15585-cov-7.965357_pt1 | contig 15585 bp, 14 predicted proteins | sample MGYA00376244_ERZ650308 | MGnify/ENA primary metagenome ERZ650308 (study PRJEB26733, sample SAMN07839295) | wastewater metagenome | biome: small river; feature: stream; material: water | place: USA: North Carolina | collected 2016-04-26 ...
ATTTTTGGGTTAAAGCTGTTAGAATGCATACTAATTCATTGATTACTCAAGGTTAGATTAATAAAGCAATCACCAGCTAGTTCAAAATCTAGCTTTATTAATAGCAACAAAAACTCCTAAATCGAATGGTATCGAAGTTTTTTTGGTCTTTTTGCTTGTTTTGTATTTTATGGATCGACTTCTATCTTTTATTTTCAAATCCTCTTCCAATCATATAACCAACAATTGAACCAGGGAAACTAAAGAAAAAAACCCAAATAAGATCCTTGCTTTGTATTTTACCAATTGGAAAAGCAAAAATATACAAATACAGAATGAAAAAAAATAAAAAACCAGCCAGTAACCCTTTTGTAGATTTACTCATTATTTGTTCTTTAAAAGTGTTTAGAAAAAATCAATTCGACTTCTTTGAATAACAAAAATCTAATTGACCATCTGGCCCATCTTTGCATAATGTTGGCGAAAAAACATTTCTATAAATCAAAGTTGCAGAATTAGAATTATACACAAATTCATACCTAAATGCAATATGAGCGCCTTTTGTTTTAGTAAATGTTATACTATTTGCGTTACAATCCCAAACACCCTCACCTTCATCATATGAGGGTAGATAATGTTTAACATTATATGTTCCATCATCCAGAATTTCTAATTTAGCATAATCTGATTTCCAAATTCCAACATACTGTACACTATAAGTTTTAATATTAATCATCCTTTGCTTTATTAATTCGTTCGCCCTAATCTTATCATTAGCTTTATCTACAAATGCCATCAAATGGTTCGATACTTTATTGAAGAAGCCTTGATCTATTTCAGTTAATTTATACTTTTTTAAAAAGTTTATGCAATTGCCAGTGAAAGATAATAATTGTAAATCATTCTCGTCACTCCAATTTATATCTGATTTAATTTTATTATCAATTGTTGGATACAAGAACGAAAATGACATTTCGTAAATTTTTCTACTCACTCTTTTGTCTTTAGCTGTATCTAAACTTGAAAATTTGCTAAAATTGTTTAACAAATACTCTACTCTCTTTTTCATTTTTTGTGGATCATCGTTACCACTAAATTTAGTTTCTAACCCCTTTTCTTTGAAAAATAGATAATTTTCTCTCTCCCAAAAAAGTGATCTAGTATAAACCAACATTGATAAAATATTGTTAGAATCTATAGCTAAAGATTTTTCACTATAGTAATATGCGCTATCAACAAAGTCTTTATATAAATTGTAATTCAAAACCTTTTTTGAAGTTGAATCATAAAAAAGTCCATTTATCGGAAGCGAATACATGTAAGAATACAATCTTGCTAGATAGTAATTATAATTAGAGTTTTTTGAATTTCCATTCTTGTATTTAATAGAAATATAATCACTTATTAAGCTTCTGATAGTATTTATTTTACCATTAGGAAAATCTGCTTTAGAAATTAAAGTATCTTGATAGGCACGATGAGCTTCAACATCATTAATATCTAACTTACCCACCCCACTTTTACAGGAAAAAATCCCAAATAATAAAAAAAGAATTAATACTCTCATGTTTGTTTGATTTAATTTAACAGTTAATAGTAGGTACTTTTATATGCTGTAAAATTTGAATCTTTTTCTAACTCTTTAAAAATTACAGATATATCAATTTTTAGGGCTATACATATTTTGAACAACTGAAATACAGTTGTATTAATTTTCCCAAGTTCAATCCTACTCAATTGCATATACTCCATATCAGCTTCATAAGCAAGAGCTCTCATACTCTTCTTCTTTAACAGCCTCTGTTTTCTGATAACTACCCCTAATATTTTTTGTAATTCCAATTGATGAATATGATGTCACAAAAGTGACATATTAACTTAATTTTAAATGTAACATATATGTTGCCAAAACAATATTTCGTAACATTCCTAAGTATTTACTTCAGAGGCAACAGTTGCTTACTTAATAAATTTTTCTGAATTTCCCTGTATATCAGTCAAATGGAGATAGATTTTACATGTATTTCGGACTATTCTTCATGATTCAGTACTATTTATTAATATAAAAAGAAGGTTATGGTAAAGATGTATTTTCTATGTTGTTCTTACAGAACTAGGATAAAGGATCATGGTATTATTAAACTACGAATTGCAGGTCTTGACAAACAAATCAATCACTCCACTCGTATTTGTATCCCAATAGCAGATTGGGACTCTAAAAAGATCCAAGTCAAGCCTAGACATGAGCAAGCTTACATCCTAAACAAACAAATCAGTGATTTACGCTCTAAGGTTATTGACTTTATTGAAACACGTACTAAGAATAACGAGCTAATATCAGCAGACCTACTTAAGGCTCATCTTTATGGAGAAAGCAAGGAGACTAAAGGACTCCTTGACATGATCCAGTACTACATTGACACTAATAGAGGCAGATTATCTCCAGGCACAGTTAAGCAATATGAGTCAATCCATTCCAAAATCACCAAATACTTAACCAAAGAGCTCTTAGTTCCAGACTACCCTCTTGACAAGTTGAATTACCGTTTTTTAAACGATTATCGAATCTATCTAGAAGCCAAATGTGTGAATGGACCAAACACCATTGATCGCGATGTAAAACGATTAAAAGCAGTAATACACCTAGCTCAGAAATTAGAGATCATCAAAGAAGATCCATTTAAAAACTTCAAATCACAGACCGTCGTTACCCATAGATCAACTTTAAATGTCCACGAGATTGCCATTATTGAAGAGCTTACGATACAAAACGAGACTATGGGTCTTGTTAGGGATGCTTTTCTTTTTATGTGTTACACAGGACTTGCTTATAGTGACTTAAAAAACTTAACCAATAGTCAAATCTTTCAAAGTATTGGAAGTAAACGCATCATTAAATTACAAAGACACAAAACAGATGAGCATTGTATGGTCCCATTAATGGAAAAAGCAGAAGCACTTATTTCAAAGTATAAGGACCATCATTCTAAACCAACTAGTGAAATTGTATTCCCAGTAATCAGCAACCAAAAGATGAACCAATACCTAAAGCTTATTATGCAGTTAGCTGGTATCAATAAAGTTATTACTTGCCATGTTGCTCGTCACTCTTTCGCAACTAATTCCTTGGAATTTAATATTCCAATCGAAACTGTATCAAGAATGCTCGGACATACCAACATTAAAACGACACAGATCTATGCCAAGATCACCGAAACAAAGCTAATGAATGACTTTGCATCATTTGACTTAACACCAAAAGCAGAAAAACAAATTTTAAAAGCCATATAAAAACAAGCACAATGGAAATCGTAACAAAACAAATGCTAGATGAATTTAAACAGGATCTAATCAAAGAAATCAGTCAAATGAACACAACACACAGCACACCAAGAAAGCTCATGAGAAATAGCGATCTAATGGAGTATTTAGGCTGTTCTTACTCCACTGTCGAGAACCTTCGTAATGCAGGCAAGATTCCTTACAAAAAAGTAATGGGAACATACTACTACTCCTTCGAGGAAGTAAGCAAAGTTTTTGAGCAAGGACTTTAATCAAGTATGGGCATAAAAAAAGCACCCCGAAGGGTGCTCTTAATCAATCAAAACCTAAATTAATACGGGAATACATGCATGTCAACATCTACCACCTCCTTAAAACCTATAACTGCTTTAACATAGAATCTATTACGACCACTTTCCTTAACCTCAAAAGCATCAATAATAAATTCTTCATTATTACCATTCAACTTTACCACTTCATCGATAGCCTTCCATAAGTCAATCCAGCTTAACTTACCATGAGCCATCTTTAAACAATAATTATTTTCCTTATAAAAATAAATACCATTTACACTACGCACTTCACGATCACCCAAATCCTTCAAATTTAAATATAGCGTCTTACCACCAAATCCACAATCTTCAAACAAATTAATTGCTCTTACATCTTTAATTAAACATAAAAAACCAAAGGCCTTTTTCAATTCAATTAATTTTTCAATAATTAACTCATCCTCAATTTTCTTTACATTCTCAATTACCAAATTTCCATCAGTATTGATATTCAACTTGCCTTCATTTTTAATTACTTTACTAACTAAAACTTTACTTGCGCTCTTCGCACTTTTAACATTGTTCTTTTTCATCTTAATATTTGTTTATAACCGTTTTTGTATTTTTAAACGATTTGTTTTTTAATTTAAACCATGGCCCTATTTGGGTATTTAATTTTAAAGTGGAATTAAAATTATTAAGGGGGGTGTGTTGATCGATAACGATTTTTGGACATAACTGTATTGTTTTAAAATTGGATATTTTAATTAGGGGTGAGTGATTGGGATAATATTTTTGGATATTATTGATAGGATTATTTGTTGTATATCAATAAATAGTAGGCAGGACACCTAAAACGTCATAAATAGTCGTAAATTTTCATATTTATTTTAACATAATGCACAAGTCATTCATTATCATTAGTAATGAATGGAATTGGTTGAAAAATAAATTTTAGAGAAGGCGGGAACTACTTAAGCTGAATGATCCCAGTGAGCTTTTGCTCCAATATTGCTGTTCTAAAAGCAGACTTGACTGCCTCAGAATCAGATGATTTGACTATAAGAGAGTCATAAAGTGGCAAAAAACAAACGCCATCTTCAACAAGCTTGAGCATAACGCTATTTAAAAAGGCAGACTCCTCCCTTTGTAGAAGTGCAACTAGATTCTTTGCCTTCCTATCTACTTCTAACCCAAAATCGATTTTAGCTAGTTCAGTTAAGAACTCATAAAAGCCATATCCAAATAGCTCATCTACTAGCTTCTTTTTATCCTGCCCCTTTAGCTTATGTACTGGATCTCCTAAAACTATAGCATAAAATAGCTTCTTCATCTCAGCTCTAGAAGTGCTGTCTCCTAACTTAGCTATCCCTTTAACTTTCATGGCCATGTACTTATATAGATCTAGCTTATCGCTTTCAGCTAACATTGTCATTTTATCAATAAATGAATTAGGAGGGACCACTTTGAATCGATCAGCATTATCCAAATCAAGCCATTTATTAAACAATGCATGTAAAAAGGAAGGTTGTGATGCCTTTATATCTATCTCAACAACGCTCTCCCCTTCAATAGTTAAATGCTTTCTATACATTCTTGGCGCATTACTAAACATATGACTTACTCTATTGCCAAAGCTATCAGCATTTATTCCGTAAAGCGCTCGTTTTTCATCGATACTAGCGCAAGCCTGTACCCTACACAGATAATTATAATATCGCTTTAATATCCCTTTATATTCGATTTTTGACTTAGCTAAATTCTTACGTCTTCTTCTAATTTTTGCTAATTCCTTCTTACTTGTATATTCATTAGCCAATAGCGCATCGTCTTCTATCTGCTTATCATCCCAAATAGATTCAATAAGCTTATCTATATCCGTTTTGATAACCAACTCCGTCTTATCCATTGTCTTCTCAATAGCTTTAGCAATACCAGTTCTAGCTCTCGTTAATGACTTGTAAAAGCGTATAATCCTTTGTTCATATGTACCATCCCTTAAAAAAACTTCTTGATAAACGCCTCCTTCTACTAGCGTAAACCTTCTATTTAGCATAAAATACTTAAGCATCTTAGTTGGATCACGCTTTAATTTAACCTCTTTGTACACTACAATACCATCGTCATTCAGCTTTTCCAATATATCTATCCATCTAACACCCAAGAAAGTAACCAAATCATCATAGCTCCAATAAACAACTTTCCAGTCGTCCACCTTATAACCCCTATAATGCATTAAATAAAGCCTAGATATAAACATAGCAACCTTCTCATAATCCAGTTCATAATCATCCTTAATCTTGCTTATCGGATAGAATTTAAAATCAAATAAAACGAGCTTACTCTTATCCAATATTGCTTTTTTACTCCTCTTACTGCACCACTCCTCTTTAAACTCATTATAATACTTCTTAGTTACCCTATGCCTCTGCCCATGCTTGGGCATACCCATACTTTCATCATACCAATCTACTCCATCTCTTTCCTTGTACCCTCTTTTACTCATAAACCTTTATTAAACTTTAAACAACAACCTACTACCCTCTATTAACAACAATATAAACATTATACATACAACAAATTTAGTTCCCTGAAATTGAATAAAATAATAAAATATTATACCCGGGAAGGGGGAATTAATGGAATTGCATCGAAATATAGTGTCTAGCAAAAACATCAAAGTATAATAAAAACATGATGGGTATACCCCAACGTTAATTAAAAGTGCTAGGGGTGTCTAGCAAAAACATCAAAGTATAATAGGTTTGTCATACACACTTCAATTTTTAGTAGACTTTAAGATATATACCACCCCACTTATAAATAATAGATGGCCAATGAGCTATTTATTTAAAATGATAGAAAATGAATGAGAAACCGCAACAGACAGCTGAACCGAAGAAATCGACGTATAAAAGTAGTAAAGTGCCGTATTCACGTGGTGATATCAAAAACTGGATAAGCTTTGGCATTAATAATGGCTATGTAAACAAGTTCAAAAAGGATGAAATAGCTAAATGGACCGATTTGATCATGAAGCATGGAGTAGTAAAAATGGAGAGTTTGGGCGGTAATTTGTAAGGTTTTGGCATGATTGCTATGTTGGTCCTATATAGTATTTGGCTAACTAGCTGGAAATTAAGGTGGTAGGATTTAAGTTCTGATTCTCTGGGAATCATTTTGAGTTAAATGAGGCTTAGGCCGCATTGGATTTGATAAGGTGCATGCCTTAAATTAAAAAAAGCTAGATTTTTAGTCTAGCTTTCCCGCTTTAGGCCTTCATTACAAGAATCCAAGTAGTTCCGTGTGCAGTTCCTCCTACAGGATGACACGGAGGAAATACTTCTCCTTTTGATAATGAAATTGTGTAAGTCTGATGAGTACTACACTTATAGATTCCGGATTGTTGGCAAATGTGCCCTGTTGTGTTCATTGAATTCTAATTTGATGAATCATGAAAGTAGAGAATAATCTATACTCTCAATTCAGTATTTATACTGAATACCAAATAGTTACACGAATAAAATAAGCACAATTTGTAAAAATTAAGTATAAATACTGAATAGAATTTCAATTTAAATATGCAAATTTGTCGTCACTTTGTTAACTTGCGTTACAAATTGGACTGAATCAACACTATCTATGCCTACTATTGCAACAAAATCAAATGTTAAACAAGCAACACTTCCTGAAAATTGGAAAAAGGAGACAACCTTTTATTCTGGAGATGATATGATCAATGCTTATTTACAAGGCAAAAAAAGGGGCAAAGATGAATACATGAATGATCTTGCAAAAATTTTTAAGAAAAATTTAAATATAGCAACAACTGTATCTGAAAGATTACATGAAGTTGCACTTAAAAAGAAGATCAATATTAAAAGTATTCATTTAAAGGCTGATGGAGTATATAAATTTACTGCATTGTTTATAGCAGATTACAATGATTTTATAGATGATAAATTCAAGAAAATAATACGCGAAGCAAGAAAGTCTAAGAATGAATTAATAAACGAAAATTTTTATATTAACTTTTCTTTCTCGCCAAAATCTGATTCTATTAGTGATAAAACACTAAGTACGGATGGATACTTCTTAAAGTATGACAAAGCCCAATAAAAAATTAGAACATTACCTTAATCATGCATTACACAATGAAAAAGTCTCAGACTACCTCGAAGTAAAGCAAGATTTTTCAGACTGGACAATAACATCTGCATTTTATTCTGCACTAAAATTTGTTAGTTATAAAATATTTCCTTTTGAAGTTGATTCAATCAATAATAAGAAAACTTCTATTGAGAGTATCGAAGACTATTACAACTATTCAAACACAATTAATAGCAAAGTCAAACTAAAAAAACATGAACTACTAAATAATCTTGTTGCGGAAAAGTGTAAGAAAATTGCAGATGATTATGAATGGTTATTACATATGTCTATGGCGGCAAGATACGTAGAGCATAATCAAACTAAAGAAATTTCAAATAAAGCAAGAACATTGATGCAAAAAATAAAAAAAGAATGTACCTAATAGTAAATAAGTGTCTCGTCTTTGGGTTGAGCACATAAATAACACAACTAAAACACTATAAATCAGCAAGATAGAAATATAAGGGAGGCCCCAGCGGGATCACAAAGCTCCGACGTAAGTCGGGGCTTTTTTGTTTTAAGGATGTGTCGGGAGCTCGCTCACGTAAACAGACGAGAAGCAAAAAAGCAAACGCAGCACGAAGTGTTGCGTTGAAGAGTTTTGAGTTAGCTCAATGCGGAGAAGAAGACGCGAATGAGCGTCTGATGAAGAAGCGCAGGTACACTAGTGAAGCCGACAATCCCATCATCTTTAGGTCAAGTTTTTGTAGTCTTTTACACTAAATTATGCATATAGGCTTATTACAATAAACGCTCAATGGCAATAAAGTTATTGATATAACTAGGCATAATCACTAATGTTACTCTATACATTCTTCCATTGTCAACATCCATAAAATGGTAAATAATAGTGTCACCTGCACTTCCAAAACTCCAACTAAAAGGAGATCCAGATGTTGTTGTTGTATAAGCCACTGTAGAAGCAGTTCGACTGGCAGATATACTCCCACTTCCATTAACATATATACCTTGAACATATAAATTAGATGTGCCAGAAACAGTTGCAATTGCTAAACCCCTTGGCTCAGATGTTGTTACACTAAACTTTAAATTATCTAATGTTAGAAATGTTCCTGCAGTTACTCTTCCTGATACCTTCGTAACCACATTCCCTGTTGCATCCCCAACATTTATTTTCCCAGTCACATTTACGTTACCACTTGGATCAATGCGTAATCGTTCCGTTCCACCAGTACGCATCACAATGTTGTTACTCATGTCAGGGACAGTAGAGTAGCCAGAAATATCAATTGAGCTTTGGGTAATAACATTTGAACCACCGCCTGCAGATAACCTTAAAAATCCATCATCCTGTGTATCCCATTGCGAAGCTCCGCCGCCAACACCTCTAATTTCATAATTTCCAATAGACGTAGTATTTAACGCAGGCCTTGTAGAAGTATTCCCCAAACCAGATGCTATTTTTATACCACCACCCGCAATATTTAATTTTGAAGTTGGTGCATTCGTTCCAACTCCAACATTCCCAGTTATATTGTATGAATCATTACCACTTAACACCCAAGGATTCACAATTGCAGATGAGCCGATTTGAGTTATAATTGCATTTGTGTAACCACCTCTTAGTGCAATAGTTCCAGCAACATATTCTACATAAACAGATACTGTAGTATTGGCAGATGGAGTGTAAATAATATCTGCCACCCCTTGACCCGAAGCGTTTAAATTTGAATTTTCAGAAAATAAGATTGCATAGTTGCCAATTTTATCTCCTGCCGCATTTTTCCAAACAAAATCAATCTCAGCGCCAGCAGATGAACTCACATCAAGAGTTGCATAAGCAGTTAAACGATAGGTTTTACCTGCTGTTAATGTGAAATTACCTGTTGTGCTATTATAAGGAATATTTCCTGCAAGTGTATTTTGAAATTTAATTGTATTTCCTGTAACAACTGTTTGACCTGAAGATTGAACAGAAATATAATCTACACTCTGCCCAGTGACTGGTGCATTACCGCTTATTACTTGTGCTTCAAACCAGGGATTACCATTCCCTCCCAAAAAATCACCATTGGGGAAAGTTGAAATCGAACCTGTGCTTGTCGAATTTCCAACACTCACCAATTTTAAGTAAACCACAGTATTTACGTTGGGCGAAATGATTACTTCAGCAATTCCCCCAAATGCGCCATTCCCTGCAGCATCATTAGGATTAAAAGCATTCACTGCACTTCCAATATTTGTACCAGTAGTTTCATTATACCATGTAAAAGAAGGTCTTGATCCAGAAAAATTAGGAACTGATGCTATTAAACGATAAGTATTTCCTGCTGTTAAAGTAATTTTTCCCGTTGTAGTATTTAAAGAAATGTCATTACCAGAAGAGTTGTCAATACTTGAAAAACCAACTAATCCTCCAACAGTAATTGTTTGATTAGATGTTCTGGAGCCTCTCATAAAGCCTGCCGCAAAACTTCCACTACCTCCAGCAGTAGCTATAGTAGCCCAAGCACTTCCATTCCAGTAATAATATCCTGCAGGCAAGCCTGCATCCCCTTTACAATAAACCAATAATCCTGTTGCAGGAGAAGAAATTGTAGAAACATCATTAATGCCAGTTAAGGAAACTCTTGGAGGTAAAAAACCTTGCCTATCAGAAGCCACTTCCAACTTTGCTGATGCATGAGGTGTAGTTGTTCCAATCCCTGTTTGAGCATTCAATTGAATGAAAGAGAGTAATAAAAATATAACAAGTATTCCTTTCATATATGAGAATCTAAAGATCCGTAAAGTTAACTCTTTTACAGAGGAATTAAAAAATGAATGAAATTACAAATCAAATCTTTTCACCACTTTAATTACAACCCGTAATTACTTCTTAGTACTGTAAAATTTGTATTGATCTCATCTGCACTTAAGGCTCTATTATAAACACGCATGCTGTAATAGGTGCCTGGAGATGCATCTGTAAAAGAAGTTCCTGAATTATTATGTCTTGCTCCAAAATAAAGACCATTCGTGCTAAGTCCTCCAGAAGGTGCAGTAAACGTTCCAGTGGAAACACTCACTCCATCTTTATATAGAGTATAACTTGTTCCATTAGCTACAAAATCCCAAATATGAACAGTATTAATTCCTGATACAGCAATACTGGCTTGTCCAGAAGGACTTCCAAAATTCAACGTACTACTTGAACCTAAATAAGCAATATAACCCTTAGCTGCACTCCATGATTCATTTCCCCAGAGTGTCGCCCAAAATGTAGAAGGATTCAAGGCACATGCAACACTTACAGTAAAAGTATTTGGCAAATTATAAGGGACTGAAATGTATGAACTTGACGAAGTTGTATATCCACCTCCATTGGTGGAAGTATAAGTTGGTGCTCCATTCAAAGTTGCATTGTTGCCATTACCCGAAAAATCACTCCATGTAGATCCGGAACCTGAAGGATTAATCAAGTTGACCATTAGACCATCCTGAATTAGACTATACCTCACTTTAGTATTGTTGTAATTTTGTGCAACCTCAGCATCTGATAATGCTTTATTGTAAATAGATGTGGTTGATATTTTACCTTGCCAATAAAACCCTTCAGGCGAAGTACCCGCTCCTGCCTCTGCTCCTAGAAAAATACTATTGGAAGCATAGGTCATTGTTTTATTTGCACTCCCATAATCGTCCGTATTAGCTAAACTACCATCAATATATAATCTTGCATATTGCCCATCAAATGTGGTTACAAAATGATGCCACCCGCCAAAATTACTCACAGAAGCAGAAGGTATTAAATATTTCCCCCCTGCATATATATAACTGTAAAAATTCCCACTCCATATGTTATGAGAATACCCACCTCCTTGAGTACAAGATAAAGCACATTTGTAATTTGATGCTGTGCCAGCATTCCAACTATCAGCGTTCAGCCATTGTTCTATAGAAATAGCATTAGTAGGCTTTAAACTACTTGTATTGACTCTTGAAGCATACTGACTTGTTCCATTGAATGTAAAAAAACCATTCGTATTAAAGGAGGGGGAAGTTGCAAATGTAAAGTCTGACAAATTAGATGTTAAATCTTTAAAAACGTTTCCGCTTCCTTCGTAAGATTTAATATTTGCAGCATCTAAACGAAGTACTAAGCCGTCCATAACTATGTTATTGGGCTTAACTATCATCCCCATACGCATAGTGATATGATTGGTCCATAAAACTGGAATTACTTTAACAGCTTTAGCAAAAATACTTGTAGGGAAAAGTGCCAGCGCATCATCAGTAATTGATGTGTTTATAACTTGATCAGTTAATACCCTTGTCCAAGGAGCAGCTCCAGTTGAACTAGTTTCTACATGAACTTTTGTTAAATACTGATTCCCAGAGGAAGCTCTTGGTTGTATAACTATGCCTTTAATATAGGCTGGTTCATCATAATTTAATGTAATGTATTGATTTGCATCAAGCACTTGTGCAGCCCACCCTAAGCCAGAATTGAGCCAAGGCGTGAAGTGATATACTCCAAATGGGTCCCATGCACCAGTACCTCCTGATACATTATTCCATGCACTTGATATGGACCAATAAGTAGGACTTGAATTCGTCAATGGACTATGAATGGTGTAATCAAACTCATTCTTCCTAAAATTATACTCTTGTAAAATTTCTTGATTAGTTAATGGCAAATTATGCAATTTAAATTGAGCTAAATGGAAAGTGCCATAAGCCCCTGTGCCCATATTAGTGGTTTCACCTGCACCTATCGCATAGTTTTGACTTGAAGTTGGAATTTCTCTTGCATAAATTCGAGCCCCTTGTAATACACCATTCAAATAGCCTTTAAATGACGTACCATCGTATACCAATGCAATGTGGTGCCATTGATTTAATGCGATCGGACTAGATGTTACAGGATTTGATGAAGCCCATACTCTATAATTGATCACCCCATTAATTAATTCAATATTAGTTGCATGCCATCCTCCACTGGGAGTTTGCGAATCTAACTCACTAACCAACACCCCTGTATTGGTAGTTGGATAGAACCAAAAACTCATGGTAAAGCTTTTTTGAACCGTTGCATTCACCGATTTAAAGTATGTTTTCAAATTGGGGGTAGCTAAGTATTGATTAGACCCATTAAAGGAAACAAAGCCTAAAGAATTCATGAAAATTGGAGCATTATATATTGTTGCATTACCAGAAGCAGTTCCAGCTATATTCGTAACCGATGTAGCCCCTCTTGTAAAACTTGTTGATTTTGAAAAATCATAATTGACCACTAAGTTATTCTTTGGCAATAAAGAAGTTTGAATGGGCAATCCAATTTGCGCGAAACTTAATAATGATGAAAAAATGAATGAAGAAAATAAAAGAATTTGTTTCATATTAATTACTCATTTCACCTGTAACAAGAACATTATTACTTCCTAAATGAAGTACACTCATAACAGAATATTGACTTGCTGATTTTGTAAAACCAGTTCTGTTTATACGAGTAGCAGTTCCAGAAAATGTAATTTGCCCCGTACCCATTTGGACCACAGTACAATTAAATCCATTAGGTAATCCAGTGGGTATATTAATGGTTACCGCACTAGAACTGGTAGTTTGAATAACTTTACCATTATCAGTGGCATCCATTGTGTAGGTTGTTCCAGATTGTGTATTGATATTCGCAGCAAATCCCGATAGAAAAGATGTACTTGAATTTCCGCCAGTCAATGCTCCAGTTGTAGATATATTTCCTGAAGTGTAAGCTATATCATTCCCTGTTCTTGTCCAATTTGAATTCACTCTAATCCATGCAACTGATGTATTTGCACTTGTATTAACATAAAAACCAGTAAGGTCATCCGTTTGATATACCAATAGGCCATTAGCTGCTGACGAAAGCGTGATCGCTTCTCTTTGTGCTTTTGTCATTCTAGGAATTAGCAATCCTTTATCGGTAGAAGTCACATCAAGCTTAGCCGCAATATTAGGTGTCGTAGTTCCAATCCCTGTTTGTGCCAACAATTGTAATGGAAGAATAAAAGCAGCAAAGATTAATAGTCGCCTTATCATATTTTATTTAATATACCTACGAAAATACATAATTTAAATGATTGATTGCCTCTTACCCTTTTTCTTGGGAAATTCAATTATTATTAAATCCCAGGACAAAAACATTAATCTTTAGCAAGTCGCTCCAACACCCTAAATCTATCTTCAGTTTTATCTTTCACCGCCTCTGATTTTACATCAATACGCATCACTGGAACTGGTTTACTAGTTTTTGTAGCTGGCCAGCTTGGTAAGTTTTTGCCATTTGGATTCCCTGTTTTAATGAAATTCACAAAATAACTCTGCATTGTTTTTGACACCTTAAAATCGTCCGCTGTCCAAGCAAATACTTTGTTTAAGTTTAAATTCCCCATAGCATATTCAATTTCAGCAGAATGCACTGCTCCTTTTGCAGGAGGAGCTTTAGGTGCGCCATTACCTTTTTGTACTCCACCTGCTAAACCAGCAACTGCATTCCCCATAGAAGCAACCATTCCTGGTCTTGGTCTAGCATACATATATCTATATACAGGTTGTCCGCCACCAGTTTTTTCTTGTAATGTTGCCCATCTCCAGGTGCTGAATCCAATAAAACGGTCTCCTGCTAAATCTGTTGCTACTGCTTCTACTTCATCATCATTTTTTACAGCATATACTTCTAAAATGGATGCAGCATTTTCTGCGTATAGTTGTCTCACAACTTTTTCGAAATTTACTTTTGTAAAGGCACTCATCCCCATAATTGCCCTTGCATTCATCTCTTCAGAATTCCAGCCAACTAATAATGGAACTTGCGCTTGATCTCCTGCTTTAAAAATTTCTAAAGGAGCTTTGGGATAAAAATAACCATCAATCGTCGCTGGGAACCTAAATGCGCCAAATTTCATATTCGCTTCTAATAATTTTTCAGCAGGTATTGCCCTTAATTCATCAAGCGAACTAAGATTCAATGACTTTGCAAATTCCAAGCCATTTTTCTCTGCATCTGCTAAGGCAATAGGAGGAAGAGTTCCTAACATGGACCCACTTTCCCCAATTGCACCGGCTATTAAATGTTTTGACAAAGGAGATACCATTTGAGCACTCACCGAAACAGAACCTGCAGATTCACCTGCTATTGTGATTTTATTTGGGTCACCCCCAAATGCAGCGATATTATCCTTAATCCATAATAAAGCAGCAGCTTGATCTAACAAACCATAATTACCAGAACCTTTATAAGCTGTTTCATTAGAAAGTTCAGGATGTGCAAAGGATCCAAAAATACCTAAACGGTAATTGACTGTGATTGATACGATCCCGTTTTTAGCCATACTTTCTCCATCATAACGAGGCTCTGAGCCATCGCCCGCAACAAATCCACCACCATAAAAATAGACCAGTACAGGTAGCGCTGCTTTTGTATTAGGCGTCCATACATTTAAATACAAGCAGTCCTCACTCATGCCATTTGATCTAAAATCCATATCGCCAAAAATAGGGGCTTGCATTGCCCTTGGTCCAAACTTGTTTGCTGATAAAACGCCTTCCCAGTTTTGCACTGGCTGAGGCGCCTTCCATCTATTCGAACCAACTGGCGGAGCAGCAAATGGAACACCTTTAAAACTGATCACCCCATTTACTTCTTGACACCCTTCAATTAGTCCATGTTTACTTTTTACTTGCACTTTGTTGAAACTCTGTGCAGAAGCAAAAAATGTGGACACAATACTGATAAATACAAATATATATTTCATAATTTTAATTTTAAGAATAGTATAATAGCTATTTGAATATAGTTATTTTGTTTACATAAAACTTAAAACATGAGATATAAAATTTTAGTGCTTTTGACTTTTTGCTTTACCACCTCCCTATTTGCTCAAAAGGATGCAGACCAGATTTTAGGAACATGGCAAAC
>ERZ650308.936-NODE-936-length-15562-cov-5.737602_pt1 | contig 15562 bp, 14 predicted proteins | sample MGYA00376244_ERZ650308 | MGnify/ENA primary metagenome ERZ650308 (study PRJEB26733, sample SAMN07839295) | wastewater metagenome | biome: small river; feature: stream; material: water | place: USA: North Carolina | collected 2016-04-26 ...
CCGCGCCTTGTGGGAAGACTTTTCCGCAGGGCGCATCAAACGCTATGGCAGCCTGCGCGACTTCCCTGCCGTCAAGGGCCCGAGCTACCTGAGCACCCACCTGCGCTTCGGCACGATCTCGATCCGCCGGCTGGCGCGCGAACTCGGCGTGTACTTCGCGCCGTCGATGCTGTTGTACATCGGGCCCCACGGAGCCGACTTGTTCCAGCCCTTGACGCTGTCGTGCGGCTGGTTGTACCAGTCGGCCATGGCGCCCGTGGCGCCGCTGTCCCGGTAGCTGACGAATGTGGAGTCCGTCTCGGCCGCGATGGCGGCCTTGAGGGTCGGAAGTTGCTGGGGAGTGAGTGCCATGAATTCTCCTATCAAGCAGCGCGGAAGAACACGCCGGTGGTCATCTGGATGTCGGCGCCGCTCGGCGTCTGCGCGAAGTCGAACATCGTCAGCGGGATGAGGTTCGAGTCCGTGCCGCCGGTCGTGTCGCTGTCGTAGGCGACCAGGATCTTGCTGATGGCGTTGCCGCTGGCGGCCGTCCAGGTCACCGTGGGCAGGCTGCGCTCGTTGCGGTCGTTCGTGTCGTCCGGCGCCGGGATCGAGGCCAGGTCCGAGTCGGTGAGCGTCTTGCGGCCCATCGTGCTCTGCTCGTTCGTGGCGCCGGCCAGCACAGCGGCCACGGTGTCGGCGTCGATCAGCACCGAGTCGGCCTCCAGGCCGGAGGTCTCGATGGGGATCAGGATGATCGCGCTGTTCGCCGGGTCGTTGGACTTGACGCGGTCGTACAGCTCGGCCACGCGGCCCTTGGCGATGTTGAAGACGATGTTGGCCATGACGTGGCTCCTCAGTGGTAGACGGGGATCACGCTCTGCAGCCGCCCGGCGGCATCGCGCTGGAGTTCGTAGGTCTTCGGCACTGCCGCTGCAGTGACGCCGAAGGTGGGGACAAGGGAGAGCGCGGAGCCGGAGCGCACCACGTCGAACCTGACGGGCCTGCGCTGCTCGGTCGGCGCTGCGGCCGCGACAGGGGCGGCCGCCGCCGTGCGCGTCTCAGGCGCGCGCTCCAGGTGGTCGATCATGCGAACGAGCACCTCGCTCATGGCCTGCCCCTGGGCGGCCATGAGCTGAGCCTGCGCCTGCATCAAGCGCGTCACGCGATCCATCGCGTCGGGCTCGGTGGGGACTGGCGCTGGCGCAACGGCTGCGGTGCCGCCCCGTGCCAGGGCCATCCGCGTTCCCGCCGCGTTGATCGTCCGGCCGCCGACAGCCACGCTGGCGCCCAACTCGGCAGCAGCGCGCGTGGCATCGGCCAGGCTCTTGAGGCTTTTCACGGTCAGCCCAGGCATTCCAGGAGGCGGGAGGCCGCGTCCTTGCGGCGGTCGATGTCGCGCAGGTACTGCGCGGCGTCTACGGTGAAGGTGGCGGTCTGCCCGATGTCCTCGATGAGGACCTGCAGGCTGAGCTTGCGACCTTCGAGCGCTTTGTAGTCGTCGGCGAAGGGGGCCGCCACGCCGGCATACTCGCCACGCGAAGAGGCCGCCCGCGATAGAATGGGCCCGTCGGTAGGTCCGACAGAGGAGCCCGAAGTGGTCCCCGACTGGAGAACGCCTCCGCCCGGCGCGCTGCTGCTGGATGTCGAAGGCTTGGCTGTGCTGCTGGTCGACTCGGAGAACAAGGCCTTCGCGTTCGACGGCCCCGACAAACCGCCGCGACCCTTCAACCCTGCCGTCGCGCTTTGGAACGGTGGCCGTGCGTCGCCGGAAGAATTCGAGGCCCTGATCAACTCGTCGGCGGCCGCCGCGTAGATGTCGCGCTGAAGCTGGCTCAGCGCACTGAAGCGCGGATCATCGATTCGCAGCGTCCGCTGCACCTCGTAGACCCGGTGCGAGACCTTCTTCGCCGCCATCATTTCTGGCGTGCTGATCTGGATCTCGGCCACCACGCCGCCAGGCGTGCGCACATTCACAAGGATGTCGGTGTAGCCGGTGGGTAGCGGATTCGCAATGCGATCACTTACCCGCACCACTTCGAAATCTTGCTGGATGCGATCCAGCGCTGCGTACACGGACGCATTGCTGTCGGCGATGATCGTGGCGCGAAGCAAGTCCCGCATGCGACTGGTGTTGCCGGCGTAGTCACGAACCAGCTTCTCGGCCGCGCGCTTCATTCCCTTCAGCGGGGCCAGTTTGATCTCGCCGTCAATGGCATCCGCCGCCGTCTTCACGGCCCGGTCGAAGGCAGCCTTCGCGTCGGCTGCTGCGGCCATGAGGGGCGCGAGCTGAGCCTCGGCCACCGCGCGCTGGCCAGCAGTCAGCGGATCCGCGTCGCCGGAGTGGTAGGTGCTCGACACCTCCTCGGCCTGGCGCAGCAGATCTGCCGGAACGAAGTCTCCGACAGGCGGCGAAGCCCGGGCCCCGAACAGCCCACCCTGCCCGCTGAGCGCGTCCTCCGCGCTCTGGCCCAGCTGGAAGTTCTCGGCGCTGGCGTCCATGCGCGCGGCGATGTCGCGGCGCTCGCGGTCCTTGCGCTCCAGCTCGTCGCGCGCGCGGCGTCGCTCGGCTTCGGCGCGGGTCTCGTCCTCGCGGGCCTGCTGCTGGGCGAGCACGTCGGCCTTGGTCGGCGCGGTCAGCGCGAAGGCCTCCGGCTGCGCGAACAGGTCCTGATCACCCTCGCTCGGCCTGCCGCGCCGCGCACCCTTCACCAGCTCACCGCCCTGCCCCTTCGCCTCGGCCGGGCTCTGCGCCCGCTGCGCCCAGGCCTGCGCCGCTGCCTCGCGCACCGCTGCCACGTTGGTGACGTAGCGGCTGGCGTCGTAGGCGCCGCCTTGCGTCACGCGCACGAACTTGGCCGCGGCCCGCATGAACTGGTAGAGCACGCGGCGGAAGCTGCTGCCCTGGTCGACGTCGTACAGCCGGCCCCAGAACTCGGGGTCGAGCCACATCGCGCCGTTGATGTTGGCCTCGACCTCCAGCCGCGCGCGCGCCGCGTCGATGGCTTTCTCGCCCTTGACCAGGCCCCTGTTTTCCAGCGCCTGCTGCTGGGCGACGGCATCGGGCTTCAGGTGGGCGCCGATCGCGTCGCTGAGCGCGCGCGCCGCGGTGGGGTCGTTGGCGTCCAGCCAGTGCTTCACCTCGTGGCCGGTGACGCCCAGCAGCAGCTCGTCGGACCTCGCGCGCTGCACGTCGACGAGCGCATGGCGACCGAACTGCAGGCCGTTGCCCGGAGCGCCGGCGACGGCCACCACGCGGATGCCGAAAGCGGACAGCACCGCCCTGGCCATCAGAGTGAAGGCAGCTGGCGGCTTGGCCACCAGCTTGAGGCGCCACGGCGTTCCGTCCGGCCGCAGCCAGCCAGCCTTGGCCAGTGCCTTGTTGCCCTCGTCCAGGGCCTGCGTCGACTCCACCAGCGCGGTGGATGGGTTGTCCACGCGCTTGGGCACCAGCACCGCGCCACCCGTCGGCAGCGGCTGCGCCACCACCCGGCTGGCGAGGTCGTTGGCGTCCGCGAACGCCTGGGCTTCCTGAGCCGTGCGGAACGGCTCGGCGGTGGGCGCCTGAGCTAGGCCGGCGTCTTGGCCTGCTCGCTGCTGGGCGCCGTCGGCGGGCCGCTCTGCTTGAGCTGCTCGACCGTCTGCTGCTGCGGTTGGCTCAGAGGCTTGCCGGCCAGCATCGAGCGCATCAGGTCCTGCCCGGCTGGGCTGCCCCAGATCTTGCGTCCTGCTGGCGTCATTGCGGCTCCCGAAGATGTCGGACAGCGTCCGGCGAGGCACCTCGCCGAACATGTCGCTGCCCGGCTTGAAGGCTTCATCGTAGGCCATCCGCGCCCAGGCCTGCAAGGATTCGCCGATGCGCTTGGCGCTGCGGGCGTTCGCCGCCAGCATCTCCAGCACCGCCCGCGTCTCCGGCGCCGTGTCGAGGTCGGCCTGCGCCGCCATGTCGGCGAGCTTGATGCCGCGCCGCCTGGCGTTGACTGCAGCCTGAGCGGCCTGGCTGACGATGGGCCGGATGTCCAGGTCGCCGGCGCCCTTCAGCTGCGCCATCTGCGGCGCGGCCGCGGCCAGGCCCGCCATCACGACGCGCGCCTCGGGGTCGATCGCCTGCGCGTGCAGCGCCAGCAGCGCGTCGTCGTCGTAGGCCTCGTGGAACAGCGCGGCCATCAGGCGGTCAGCGGCTTGCCGCGTGGGCGAACCGTCCGGGTTGCGCAGTGCGGGCTGCTCGCTCACGGGCATGCGGTCGACGAACTGGCGCAGCGCCGCTGGCGTCACGTTGCCCTCGTCGTCGAACTCCAGCTCGGCCAGGTCCAGGCGCCGTGCGTCGTCGCGCGCCGCCTCCTTGGCTGACTTCTCAGCCACGCCGGAGACGTTGCTCTCGTCGCCGATGTTGGCCGTCACGTCCTGCGGCTGCATGACGCGCACCAGCACCGGCTGCTGCATGCCGGCCAGCGCCGCGGCGGGCACACCGTGCAGCGCCTCGTCGGCCGCGATGCCCTGGCGGTAGGCGTCGGCGCCGCCGCGTTGGTAGGCCAGCTGCACGCCGGCAGCGCGGCCGTTTCCGGCCACGACTCGGGCCCGGCCTGGCGCACCGGTGTCGTAGCCCTGCTGCGCGGCGCCGCTGGCGTCGTTGCTGGGCAGGAGGTCGGCAGCCTCGACGGCAGCGTATTGCACGCGGATCTTGCGACCCGCGGCCGTCGTGATGGTGTCGGCGCGGCCAGGGACGATGCTCCGCGCCGTCTCGGCCAGCACCACCGGCGCACCGGTGGCGAAGTCGCGCGAGAAGGACAGGCGCGCCGGGTCCGGGTTCGCGCCGATGGCCTGCATCTGCTGGACGTAGGCCGCGTCGCTGCGGTCGCGATTCTGCAGGCGGGGAGCCGCCGCAGACGGCGCTGCTGGTGGAGGCGAGAGAGCCGCGGCACCGCTGCTCGCGACGCCGCGTTCATCTGCCGCGGCCTCGCGCGCCATGCGCTCGCGCCCTGAGTTGATCCCGTCACGTGCGCGCTGGATCGCCTCCCTGATCGCCGCGTCGCCTTCAGCAGTGCGCGTCCCGAGGCGCTTGCCCATGTACTCGGCGTGAACTTGAACACGCAGGGGCTGGCCGGGACCGCTGACCACATCGAGGACCACGTCGCCCAGCTTGCTGACCGGGATGGTCCAGCCCGATCCGCCGTCCGTAGCGCCGAACCGTTGAACGGCACTGCGCTCCCAGTCGGCTTGTCCTGGAGCGCGCGGCGTCAGTGCAGCGTCGGCTCTGCCTCCATTTGCCACAGCGACAGGCGGTTGATCGCTGGGCGCAGGTGCTGCGGTGGGTGGAACCACTCGTTCGGGTGCTGCAGGAACAGGTCCCACAGCTCCGCCGCTTCCGCCAGAGAGAGCACCCCGTCCATCACCGGCGCCAGGATTCGCTGCGGGAGGAACTGCCACGTCAGGCTGGTCGACACCTTGCACTCCCAGTTGCTGCACAGCGCGGTCGGCCAGCGCGCCCTGCGGCACCCTGGCGACTCCGAGGTCGGTGTTTGGCGCAGCGGCTTCCGTCGGGCCGGCTTGCGCGGGGCCCTGGGTACTGACCGGGGCCGCTGCATTCGGGGCCGAAGCGGCGGGTGCTGCTGCGGCGACCAGCGCGCCGACCTGCTCTGGCGTGAGTGGCGTCTTCGGCATGTCCTGCACGCGCGGGGCGGCAGGCGCCGGAGGGGCCGTGCTGAGCGTGGCGCCGTCGGTCTGGTAGACGATGCTGCCGGCGTCGCCCTGGGAGCCGACGTTCAGCGTGTTGCCGGCGTCGGTGGTGGGGACGTAGGGCCCGGCCGGAGCGGCTGGTGGGCGCGCAGCTGGCGCGACTTGCTGCAGGGCACCCACCGGCGCGCCACTGCCGAAGCCCACCACGCCACCGACAGCCGACTGCTTCGCGATGGCGTTGGGGTCCAGGTCCTGGCCCAGGCCGACCGCCTTGCCGATCTCCTCGGATGCGGTCTCGCCGGTCTCCTGGGCGGTCTCACGGCCGCCGACGCTCAGCGCATTGCGCACACGGCCGCCGGTGCCGCGCTGCATGGCGGCCGCTTCGGCACCGCCGCTGGTGAGCTTGCCGGTCACGCCGTAGCCCAGGCCGGCCACCGCGAAGGCCGTGTAGCGGTCGGTCAGGCTCGCGCCCGCCAGGGACGGATCGTTGAAGACGGAGCCGGCGCCGATGCCGATGTTGGCCGCCGTGGCGCCGCGCTCGATGGCGGCATTGCGCAGCGCGTCCAGCTCCTTCATCACGGCCTGGCTGCGGCTGGCCATGGCCGCCGGCGCGAGCCGCTGCCCGCTCGCATTGACCGCGGCCAGCGCCCCACGCGCGCCGCCGGCGCCCAGCAGCATGGACGGTGACGACTCGATGATGGCCTGCGCCACGTGGGACGGTTGCGTGGCCAGGAAGCCCAGCACCGTCAACGCGTTGGCCTTGGGGTCCTTGAGGATGCCGTCTAGCTGCGCGGCCGCGGCGCGCGCGGCGGCGCTCTTGCGGCTGTCCATGTCGGCCGACTTCTCCTCGGTCCAGCGCACGACGCTGTCCAGCAGGCCGCCGGCCGGCACGTTGAGCGCGCCTGCAGCGAAGTTGACCGACTGCGGAAAGGCCTTACCCGTGGCCAGCAGCAGGTCGCCGGCCGTACCCGCGCCCTCGAACTGGCCCGGGCGCGCGGCGCGCTGCTTCGCGAGCTGCTGGTTCTCCCAGCCGATCTGGCCCTCCAGCTCGGCGCGCTGCGGGCTGACGTTCGGGTTGGCTGGCGAGGGCGTGATGCGGTCAGCCGGCGCCAGCGGCGGGGCCTTGTCGAGCACGCTGCCGCCCGGGAGGTCCACGCGGCGCGGATCGGTCGCGGCGAACTCTCGCCTGGAGTCAGCGGCCGCGGTGTCGACGCCCGGTACGTAGACCGAGGCCTCGCCGCGGATGCCGCCGCGCCGGCGCACCGACTGCGCAGCGGGCTGCGGCGCCGGCGGCGCAGAGCCACCGAACACGTCGTCGTCGGTCAGGAGCTTGGTCGGGCCGAAGACGTCGTCATCGCTCAGCAGGTCAGCCATCAGGGCTTCTTCCAGCCGTTGCCCATCCAGACCAGCGGGCCGCGCGGCGTCTGGTACGTCTTGCCCACCTCGCGGGCCGCTGCATCGAGCGGGGCCTGCGGCGCCTTTTCAGCGGCAGCAGGTGCTGGCCCCGGCGCCGGCGCACCCCCCTCGGGCGTGATGCCGAACTTCGACGTGAGCACGCCGCTGATGCGCGTGGCCAGGGCCTGCAGCTGGCGGCGGGCCTTCACGTCCTCGTCGTTCAGGCTCTTCTCGTCGTAGCTCTTGATCAGCCCGTTGATCGCGTTGAGGGTGGCGGTGAGGCTCTCGGGGCGCTGCTTCGTCAAGTCGCCGCTCGCCTCGGCGCGCAGCTTGTCGGCTTCGGCGCTGAACTTCCCGGCCTGCGCTCCGAGCTCGCCGCGGCGGGCTTCCGCGACGGAGCCCTTGTTCGGCAGCCCGGTGCCCATGTCGGTGCCCTCGTTCGAGAGCACGTCCTTGCCGGCCGTGGCCAGGGCGCCGCGGATCCCCTCGGGATCGCCTGTCGCGGCGCGGCGCGCGAAGGCGTTCTGCTGCTCCTCGCCCTCGGCATCGGCAATGGCCTTGGCGTGGCCGACGTTCATCAGGCCCAGCGCCCGGCGCAGCGCCTGGTAGCCCTGCTGGTAGACCTGCGTCTCCTGGCCCGGCGCGTACTTCGGTGCGCTCACCTCGGTGGTGCTGGCCCCGTTGTCGAAGGCGCGCACCTGCGCTTGGCTGGTGCCGCGCTGCGCGGTGATGGTCGGCGCGCCGCCGGCCTCCATCGTGGCCAGGTCGCCGGCCGCGGCGGGGTCCATGCCACCGGCCACCCGCAGCGCGCCGCGCGTCTTGGGGTCCGCGGCCAGCGCCTGCAGCTGCTCGAACGACAGGTTGCCGTTCGGCTGCGCGCTGCCGCCGCCGGCGCCCTTGGCCGCGAGCCGGGCCTCCAGCAGCGCCATCTGGCGATCCTGCATCAGCTGCTGCCGCTGCGCCGCGTCCTCGTCGCGCAGCATGTTCTGCCCCACCAGGGCGATGCCCTGGCCCAGGCCGGACAGCGCGCCGTAGCCTGCCGTCGCCATCACGCACCCCCTTGAGCTGCGCTGGACAGCGCGCCGCCACCCTGCTGGCCCATGCCGACGATCTGCTGCAGCATCTTCGGGTCGAGCGAACCGTCCTGCACGTCGGCCTGGGCCCACTTGGCCATCGACTGCTGGAAGGCTTCCTTCAGGAAAACCGGGATCTGCTCGTCGGGCAGGTAGCCCTTGTCATTGGCCACCGCGCCGAGTTCCTTCACCACCTGCATGCCGCACTGGACGAGCACGTCGAAGGGGATGGGCTTGCCCGCGTCCTGCGCGGCCTGCGCCACGGTGCGCAGCGCCTGCGTGCCGTATGCCACCGTGGCCTTGACGGGGTCGGCGCGAAGAGCGGCATCCAGCCCCGGGCCATCGCGAGACAGAGCATCGAGAGCGCGACCGACCACCAGGTCGAACAGCGCCTTTTGCTGTCCGGCGCCAGCGCTGCCTGCCGAAGCCGCATCATCATCGCCCGGGCCTTCCGCGCCCTCCTGGCCTTCCTGAGCTGGCGTCTCCGTCGACTCATGATTGGGGCCCTCCTCTTCGGGCATGGGGTCGTTCGGGCCTTCCTGCTGCTGCATGGCTGCAGGCTCGGCGCGCTCGGCGTCGGCGGTCTCGGTGCTCTCGTCGTGCGCTGCGGACAGCGCGCCCTTGGGCTGCATCTTCATCGGGGCCTCACCAGTTCTTCAGGCCGGAGCCGCGGCGGTACTGCGCGTCGTAGTCGCGCTGGGCTTGGGCCGCACGGTCCTGCGCTCGACCTTGGGCCCAGCCGCCCACGGTCTGGCCGCCGACCAGCACCAGGGCGCCTTGGGCCTGCGGGCTCAGGCCGCTGAACCAGGTGCCGGCCTTGCTCGCGGCAGCACTGACAGGGTTCGGTGCGCTCGGCGCCATCGGTGCCTGGGGCGCGACGGCGGCGCTCGCTGCCGGCTGCGCGGCCGCCGAGGTCGCGGGGGTCTGGATGTCGAAGGACGCGCCTGGCGCGCTTTGCGGCGCCAGCAGGTCCAGGCGTCCACCCTGCGCGGCCGTCGACAGCGCGCCGCCGCCTGGACTGGCAGCAGCGGCGCCAGTCACTTCGGTGGCGCCGGCCACCGCGTCAGGCGCAGCGGTCAGCGGGCTGCTGACGCCGGTCAGGCCGCTGCCGTCCAGCGGCGCGGCACCGGCGGTTTCCAGGCCGGCGGCTGCGGGGTCCAGCGCATCGGCGCCCGCCAGGCCGTCGCCGCTGAAGGCCTGGTATGCCATGTACATCGCGCCGGCGATGTTGGCGATCTTGACCGTGTCCTTGCCGAACACCTTCGACGCGGCGGCGTTGATCTTGTCGTTGGCTCCGGTGGCGCCCAGCACCAGCGACGTGGCCAGGATGGCGGCCGTGCCCACGCCGGTGGCGGCCATAACGAGTGGAACTGCGGCAGCGATGATCTTCTCCTTGCGTCAGCGGAGGGCCGCCGACAAGTCGGTGCGCTTGAGCGCCCAGTACGTCACGCCGGCGCGAGCTCGATAGACCGTCTTCGGGTCAACGTCGAGCACCCTGGCGATGACCGGAGCCTTCTGCTGGCTCTCCCGAATCCACCCGACCAGCTCGCTCGTGAGCACAGCGCCCGGATGCCACTCGCTCGCGATGCGAGTGCCGTGCGCGTACTGGTCGGCCATGTTCTGGCCCTTGGTGCCCCAGGACAGATTGCTCAGCCGGTTGTCGCCGTAGGCCCCGTTGCCATGCCGACACTCGTGCTGGTCGGACGGCGAGGTGCCGACGAACGCCTCAAGCACCAAGCGATGCACCGACAGGTAGCGATACCCGCCGGAAAGCGGCATCAGCGCCACCACCTGATAGCCGCGACGCTCGGTCTTGACCTTCAGAGTGCGGCCCGGGATGGTTCGATGCCCTCGCCCCCGCGCGCAGCGCACGATGCGATCGATGGAGCGCACGCGGCCAAGGTCGCTGACCTCGTAGAGGCCTTCGAATCCGCGCACCGGCATCCATCGCTCGACCATGATCAGGCTCCTTGCGCAGCGCCGGCCAGCACGCCGGCGGTCTGCTCGCTGGTGACGGCCACCACCTCGGATTGCTCCTGCGACGCCGCTGCGAACTGCAATCCCAGCGCCGGCGCGAGCGCGTGGACGACGGCGCGGAACAGGTGATCTTTCACCTGCTGCTCGGGCGGCAGCTCCTCGAAGGGCACGATGCACGGGTGCGTCTTGGCCGCCTCGTCCTTCACGGGGCCGAACACCCAGCCGGCGGCAACCTTGTGGGCCATCCACGCCTTGTGCGAGGCGTCGGGCCCCGCGTCGGGGTTGGCGAGGTGGAACTCCACGCCGGAGCGCGCCGAGGCCTTGATGCCGTCGCTGGCGTCGGCCCAGGGCAGCTGCGAGTAGTCGAAGAGGAAGGCGCAGTAGGCGCGGTTCACCTCGTGCGCGACGCTGGCCACCAGATCGGTGGAGTCGGCGGCGGCCGGCGGCAGCTCGGCTTCGACCGTCGGCGCCGCGGCCCACAGCGCGTGGCACGTGGAGATCGCGCGGGCCAGCAGCTCCTCGCGGCTGGTCAGCGAGTGGTTCAGCAGCTCGGCGAGGGTGCGCTGGTGCTCCAGCGGCAGCAGAGAGAGGGACATCATGCTTCGGCTCCTTCAGGTTCCGGTTCGGGTTGGGGATCGAGGGCGGCCAGGTCGGCCATGCGCTGGTCAATGCGGAAGACCATCGCGGTCCCCAGCTGGCCGTAGCCGTAGCGCTTGTTGAGCACCGCGGACAGGTGGCCCGAGTGCATGTAGTCGTGAGCCACCACGGCGATGGCGCCCATCTGGACGGCCCAGTCGTGGAAGCGGTGCAGCATGGCCAGGCCCTGGCCGTCCTTCGCGAACCAGGCGTACTCCAGCGCAATGAGCTTGCGGTTGAAGCCCACGGGCTGCAGCAGGCCGGCCAGGTAGCCCTTCTCGGTGACCAGCAGCGTGTGGCCCATCGAGTTGATGAAGTGCGAGGCCACCTCGGCCGCGGCCTCGGCATCGAAGTCGGTGTCGCCCCACTGAGAGAGGTGGTGCTCCAGCCGAGCGAGTTCGACGATGCGCGGAACGTCAGCCAGGGTGGCGTAGCGGACTGCGTCGGTCATGGCTTGTTCCGGTACTCGTCGGAGTTCATGAGGATGTCGCGCAGCTCATCGGCCGTCATGCCGTTAGCTAGGGCCTCCGTGTACGTGGCGATGCCACTCGGGTCGGGGTCGCGCCCCAGCACCTCGCGGTAGAGGCTGGAGATCGTGTCGTTGGCCTGCGCCGGCGTGACGCTCCCGGAGCCCGCGGTGGGCCACGCGTCGGGATTGCCGTAGGTTGCGCGGATGGGCGCCAGCACCTGGCTGCCGTACCACTTCGACATCGCCTCGATGGCCGTGGCCTTGCCCGCGGCGTCCAGGTTGCCGCTGGTCTCCAGCGCCGTACGTGCCTCCAGGTAGGTGCGCTGCAGGTTGGCCTGCATCTCCGCCTGGGCCTGGGTCTGCTGAAACTCCTGCTGCGCCCGCTGCATCGCCAGCTGGCCCTGCTGGACCGTGAGCTGACCGGTGCGCACCGCCTCGTCGATGTCGGTCTGCCGCTGGGCCAGCGCCTGCTGCGCATCCTTCAGCGCGATGTCCGCATCGGTGGCCTTCTCGCGCAGCGCCAGGTCGGCACCGAACTGCGCTTCGTTCTGCTGGCGGGTGGCGGCGCTCTCGGCGGCCGTGAACTCCTGCTGCTGGCGCTGCTGGGCCAGCGTGTAGCCGGCATTCAGCGCGGCCAGCGCACCGGTCCGGGCGAAGTTGTTCGAGTCGCTGGCGAAGGCGTTGGTCGCGGCAGCGTTGTCGCGCTGGGCCGTGAAGTAGCTCCCGGCGTCGGCATTGGCGATGGGCAGCGCCGCGTCGATGGCGGCCGCCTCGCCGGAGCCGGCGGCGATGCTGCTGTTCTGCAGGCCACGGCTGGCCGCGTACTCGGCGGCTTTGGTGCGCGCCCGGGTGACGTAGGCCGAATCGCCCGACAGCAGCTTCGTCAGCTGCGAGCTGACCAGCGAGTTCTCGTCGGGCGTGTAGGTCGTCGCCTCCTTGGTGGAGCCCGCCATGCCCGAGAGCTGGCCCGCGGTGTACTTCGTCGGGTCGGCGGCTGACGCCAGCGCGCCGGCACCGCTGGTGGTGGGCGCGAGATAGCCCGGGGTCGAGCTGCTGCCCGTGGTGTCGCTGCCGGCGGTGAGCACCGGGTCGGCCAGCGGATCGAGTTGGTTCGTGGCCATGCCTGCCTCAGTAGACGTTGCTCTTGCTGCCCGCGGCGGCCGCCAGCCCGATGGACTCTTCGAGCGTCTCCGCCGGCGCCATCAGCAGGGCGCGCACCTCGGCCGCTCGGCACGCGGCGCCGTAGCGGGCGCGGTCATCGGTGGCCGGGTTGGCGCACTCCTCCAGCAGCTCGGCGTGGCGCGTCTCCAGCGCCTTGCGGATGGCGATCCAGTCGGAAGACTGCGGGTTGACGGGTAGGCGGTACATCAGACGCCGCTCCCCTTGGCCACCTTCACGGCCAGCTCGGCGTTGAGCATCTGCGCCTCGTGCTCACGCGACTCGCGGCGGTCGGCCAGCTCGGCCTCGGTCTTGGCCCAGGCCAGCCCGTACTTCTGCCGCGCGTCTTCGATGCTGAGCTGCTCGCGGCTGGCGATGTTGGCCAGGTTGACCTGCGCGCGCATGCTCTCCATCTCTCGGTCGTGCGCACGCTGCGCCTGGCTGTCCGCGATCTCGGCCTGGCGCAGCTTGACGCGCTCGATGGCCGGGTCCAGCGGCGGCGGCGCGTTGTCCACCTTCTCGCCGATCTTCTTGACCGTCGCCTCGTCCGGCAGCACCTCGTCGGGGTCGATGCGCAGCGAGCGCGCGATCTCCTTGAGCTGGGCGATGCGCGTGGCGAACGGCATCGGCACTTCCTTGGCCGCCTGCTGGAAGAAGATCAGCTTCTGCGCCCTGCCCTCGGCTTCGAGCAGCGCGTCGCGGCCGCGGGCCTGGATGTTCCAATCGCCCTTGATCTCGTCCTTCGGGCTGAACTCCATGTTCCAGTCCACGAAGGCGCCGACCAGGGGCGTCGTGATGTCGTCGTCCCAGTGCGCCACCCCGCGCCGGAACCAGATGTTCGCGGCGTTGTAGGCGATCGATGCGCCGCGCGCGGTGTCCAGGTAGCTCGGTGCGTCCTGGCCCTGGAAAGCCATCGCCGGCCCGCCGATGTCGTCGAGCAGCTGCTTGCTGCGGTCGAAGAGCTGCAGGATGGGCTGCAGGTTGTTCGGGATCTCGACGAAGTTGAAGGCGGCGCGCATGTCGGCCGTCTCCTTGGTGCCGCGGTACACCTTGAGCGGCTCGATGGTCCAGCGCCCGTTCTCGGGCCGCACGACCTTGTCGTTCACCGCCAGCATGCCGCCCACGCTCAAGCCGACGTTGTCCAAGCCGGCGCGGAAGGTCGAGTTCGCGGTCTCCTGGATGTCGGAGACCTCGTAGCTCAGGCCGAAGCCGAAGATGCTGCCCGGGTCCTTGCGCCAGCAGTAGACGCGGTAGGGACGCTGCTCCTCGCGCATGGGCTCGACGCAGGCCTTGAGCACCGAGCCGTCGCCCTCGTAGACCCAGACGATGCCCTCGTGAACGAGCAGGTTGTCGTCGGGCACGTCGGCGCCGGCGTCGATCAGCTCCTGCCGTTCGAGCGGGCCGTGGTACTCCAGCACCAGGTAGCGCGGATCCGGCACCCCTTGCAGGCCTGCGGCCGTGCGCAGCTCGTCCAGCCGCGGATCGCGCCGCTGGCCGGGCTCCGTGTTGAGGATGCGGCGGATCTCGTTCGCGCTGGTCTCGAAGCCGGGCTGGTCGGCCAGGCGCGCGAACTGCGCCCTGGTCATGTAGTGCCGCTCGATGTCCGACTCGGACTGCGCGACCTCGGTGGCGCTCATGTCCGGGAAGTAGTTCCAGGTCGAGACGTGCGTCACCGTGGGGACGATCTCCTCCAGGATCTGGAGCTGCCCGTCCACGTAGGCGCGCTTCGTGCGCACCACCGGGGTCGGCCCCTTGATCACGCCGGTGCCCATCACCAGGCCCTCGTGCAGCACGCGGCGCGCCTGGGCGTGGTACTTCGCTTCCTTGAGCTGGTCGTCCACCTCGCGCTGCATGCCGTCGCAGCGGGCCCGGGCCTCCTCCCGCAGCTCGCGGATGGCCAGCGACACCGAGCTGGCCGGGATGGGCTGGCCACCCGGGCCGAGCGGAACCTGCTGCTCAGGTGGCAGGCGGTCAGCCAGGCCCTGGGCGCGCGCCAGCTCGGGCACCGGGCTCGGGGACAGCGCGAACTGCCGATCGCCGGTCGGGAACAGCAAGTCGACGAGGCGGGCCTCGACGATGTCCACCACGCGGCGCGTCAGCGGCACGAAGGCGCGGCTGCCGAACTCGCGGCCCTGCAGCACCTTGGCGATGTCGGGGTCGTACTCGCCGTTGTAGCGGCGGATGTCCTTGAGCCAGCGCTCCTCCAGCGGCTGGCGGCGCGCGGCGCGCTCGTAGTAGGTGCCGACGATGCGCTGGCCCAGGGTCACCAGGCGGCTGCGGCGCTCCTCCTCGGAACGGCGGGCCATCTCGCGGTGCGCATCGATCAGTTCCTTGGCCTGCTCCTGCACATCGGGCGGCAGCGCGAGCAGGTCCTCCTCCGACATGGCGAGCAGCGCCTCGACGGCTTGATCCTCGGGCTTGTCGAGCATGGGGCGGGCCGCGATGGTGCGCGCGGCAGGGCTGTGGCAGGCAGGCTGGCGAGCGGAGGCCTGCTACGGCAGGGCGCGTGTTGACGTGGCTTGCATCGGCTCGCGGGGGATACTGGCCAGGGGCCCTGCCGGCGTCACGCTCGGCATACTCGGGCGGGAAGCCCTACTGCGGGCGGATGCGCTCGATGCGTTGGTTGGCCTGCAGGATCTGCGGCGCCTCCGGAAGGCTCGTCACCGTCACCGGCCAGACGCGCATGAACGGCTTGCGGTCCAGGAAGTAGACGATGGACTCGTCGGCCACGCGGCTGACCCGCTGCAGGCGGCCGCGCAGTTCCTCGGGCTGCCAGTCCTTGGTACCCAGCAGCTCGTTCAGGGCTTCGCGGATCTGGTCGTCCAGCTTGTCGACCATCTCGCGCGCCAGCTCGGTGTGCGCCACCGCGGCGGCGCCGGCCGTGATGGCGCCGGGGTTGACCTTACCGCCCAGCTTCACAGCGAGCCGTCCTCGCGGGCCCGGGCTGCGGCCAGGCGACTGCGCAACTCGTAGCCCAGGAGGGGCCAGATCTTCTGCACGGCGTCGGCCCTGGCAATCTTGCGGCCGATCTCGGCGTCGAAGTTCTCGGGGCTCGCGCAGGCCGACAAGCCGGTGACGGTGAAGCCGTTGCGCAGCACCAGCACGCAGAAGGTCAGCAGGGACAGCGACACGGGCACCGCGAACGGAACGCGCCCGCCAAGGGGGTCGTTCAGGGCCGCCGCGGCTGCTCCTTCGCCGG
>ERZ650308.939-NODE-939-length-15539-cov-5.005748_pt1 | contig 15539 bp, 17 predicted proteins | sample MGYA00376244_ERZ650308 | MGnify/ENA primary metagenome ERZ650308 (study PRJEB26733, sample SAMN07839295) | wastewater metagenome | biome: small river; feature: stream; material: water | place: USA: North Carolina | collected 2016-04-26 ...
ACCGTGATCTGGGGATGCCGGCGCCATGCTGAGAAGCTTGCGGGGCGCGAATGAGCCGCATTAGGTCCGTGCATCCTGGCTTCTTCCGCGATGATCGGCTTGTCCCGTGCAGCGCATTTGCCCGTTTGCTGTTTATTGGCCTTGGCGTCGAAGCCGACGACAAAGGCATATTTGAGTGGAAGCCCGTCACACTCAAGATGAGCATTTTCCCCGGCGACAGCATCGATGTGGTGCCCCTGCTGGACGAGTTGATAGAAGCGGGTTCGGTGATGAAGTTCGAGGCCGCAGGCAGAGCCTACGGCGCAATCCGCAACTTCCGAAAGTTTCAGAAGCCCAAGACTCCGAACGACATCCATCCAATGCCGGATCATGTCGCTGAGTACGTCGCTTTTCCCCGAAAAGGAGAAATTGAGGCAGTTGAAGCGGACCCATTTCCGACATCGGGGGAAAAGTCTCCGCAGATGGAGGATGGAGGATGGAAGATGGAGGATGAAGAACAATTACCCCCGCCCGTTCTAGAGACCGCGAGGCCGCAAGAGGGCGCGCGGGATTTGTTCATGGAATTCATGGAAGCCTATCCCGACCATCCTCAAAGCTCGGAGACGGCGGCAAGAGCGGCATTCTCGAAGCTGACGCCAGACGAGCAGGAACAGATCGTTAAGCAGGCCGAGCGCAAAGCGCGATGGACGGCGCAGGAAGCCCAGGAACGCGGCCGCTCGATCGAGGCGCAGTCCCGCTATTCCAAGACGGCTGCCAACTTCATCGAAAGCGGCATGTGGCGAGAGCCGATCAGGCTCAAGTCCGAATTCGTTTCGACGCTGCCCGCTGACGCTCAGGTCGTGCATCGCTCGCAGATTGAGCTTTTCCACGAATGCGAGACCCTGAGCGGCGAAACCGTCCCACCGTTCATGGCCAAGAAATCATGGCCAGCGCCTGTCGTCGCCAAGGCCGTTGCCAACATCAAGGCGAGGGCAAGCCCGCAGGCCGCATCGCAGACGACCACCGCACTTCACTAAGGGGCATAGGGGCAAATGGCAGACTGGCTTATCGTCCAGACAATCCCGCAGGGCGAGCGGAAAGCAGTGCAGGAGATCCAGCGCTTCGGGCTCATGCATGGCGGCGACTTCCGCGCCTATCAGCCGAAGTTCTCGCGCCTCCAGGTCAATCGCCGCACAGGTGAGAAGAAGGTCAAGCGCCGCCCGCTCATGCCGGGCTACATCTTTGTCCGCTTCCCCGCCGGCTACTACAACGATCTCGCCGACTGTTCCGCCGTGCGATCGATCCTCAAGAACGCCGATGGCTTTCCGGCCAAGGTGCGCGGCGAGGTCATCGGGCGCATCCTGCGTGCCGAGCGCCGTCTTGCCAACGATGCCCAAGACGCGCGCATCTACCGTGAGGGCCTTCGCCGCGGCGCGCCGTCCACATTCGACCAGGCAATGGCGCAAGCGCTGTTCGATGGCACGACATGGGCTCAGGTGGTCAGCGGCATGTTCGTCGGCCGCGTGCTTGAGATCGTCAGCATCACTCCGCGCGGACTGCTCGAGGTCGCTGTCACGCTGGCTGGCCGGGAAACCACGGCATTCCTCAAGCCGCTGATTGAGGCGATCCCGGCTGAGCCGGTGGCGATGGAGAAGGCGGCGTGAAGATCGGGCGGCCTCGCAAACGAAACTTGGAGCCCGGCGTAACTACATCACTTGGACTGAAAGTGAGGATTGAAACCAAGTCTCGAATTGCCGAAGCGGCTGACGAAAGCGGGTGGTCTATGAGCAGGGAAGTCGAGTTTCGTCTTGAAAGAACTTTCCGTGACGATGAAATACTCAGCCGGCTAGATAAAATTGAGAAGATGCTTGCTGGGATCGTAGCTGAGGTGAGGCGCTGATGCCCAAGATTCCACCTGATGAACGAACTGGTTGGGACGATGGAGACGGAATCGGCCGCCTGTTCACCGGCATCATCATTGTTGCCATTCTGGCCGCGGTGTTCATTGGCCTTATCCTCAGGGCGACCTGTGGAGTCACGCTCTGATGCCCTTGCCAAATCAGCAATCGCAGCGTAAGCGCGAACATAGGACGATCCGGTGTGCCCTCGATGGCCTCAGCAGTGCGCTTAGTCGCCGGCCGGACCCAGCCTACGGGCGTTCCCGTCAGGCCATGTCTTGATCTATGCCCAAACTCCGCAACATCGGCACGACACTCAGCATCGCGTCGCCAAAGCCGAATCGGTGCACGAGTCCGCGCTGGACGACCTTCCTGATCCGAGAACGACTGCCTCCGGGTCCACGGCGACGGGTCAGCCGATCGCCACGAGTGGGCTCTGCGCCCGAAATTCTAAACTGGAAATCAGATAGAAATGGTTGGGCGGCCGAAGGGCATTGCCAAAACTGGCGGCCGGAAAAAGGGCACGCCGAACAAGGCGTCATCCGCTCGTGCCAACGCCGTTGCGCAAAGCGGGCAAACCCCACTCGACTACATGCTGGGTGTGATGCGGGACAGCGCAATGCCCCCCGATGTGCGCCTCGACGCAGCCAAGTCCGCCGCTCCCTACGTCCATCCGAAGCTGTCTGCCATCGAACACAAGGGCGGCATCGGCATCACGCACAATGTCTCAGACATGACGGATGACGAGCTTGCAGCCATCGCAGCAGGAAGCAGCGCGGGAGCTTCTGCGCCGTCGTCGCGCCCGCACTAGTCTCGTAGAGTTCGCCCGCTATATCGAGGTCCCTGGCGCCCCACGCGGGCAGACAGCTGACAACGACAGCGACGACCAAGAGACCTACAAGCCGGTGCAAACGGCACTGGCTGCGCATCATGTGCTGGCGCTTGAAGCAACGCAGCGCTGCATCGAACGGCCCAATGGCCGAACCATGCTGTTCATGCCTCCGGGCAGCGCGAAGACGACGTACGCATCTGTCGTGGCGCCGACCTGGGCGATGGGCAGGTGGCCAGACTTCAAGGTCATCGGGGTTTCGTACGGATCGGATTTGGCGCGCAAGTTCGGGCGTCGGACGCGATCAATCGTCAGGCAGCGCGCTTACGAGGCGCTGTTCTCGACATCGATCAGCGGAGACAGCGCGGCGGCTGATGAATGGGCGCTTGCGAATGGTTCGGAATACATGGGCGGCGGCATCCTCTCGGGGATCACCGGCAACCGTGCAGACTTCATCCCCATTGACGATCCGATCAAGGGCCGACTGGAAGCCGAATCCGAGATCACCAGGCGCCGGACGCTCGAGGCCTACCAAGACGACATTCTGACCCGTCTCAAGCCCGGCGGCTCGGTGCTGCTCTGCCAGACACGCTGGCATGAGGATGATTTGGCCGGCGCATTGCTGCCGGTCGGGTATGCTGGCGAGAGCGGATTGATCCGCTGCCGCGACGGGCAGGACTGGGAAGTGATCTGCCTCCCTGCCAAGGCGGAACGTGCAGACGACCCGCTCGGACGACAGATCGGCGAATATCTCTGGCCGGAATGGTTCACGGCTCAACATTGGGCGCAGTTCGAGAGCAAGCCGAGGACATGGGCCTCGCTGTTCCAGCAGCGCCCGGCGCCAGAGGCCGGCGATCTGTTCCAGGCCGATTGGCTGCGACCATACGAGAAAGCACCTGCCCGGTCGACGCTGCAGGTCTATGGCGCCAGTGACTATGCGGTGACCGGCGACGGCGGCGACTACACGGTGCATGTCGTTGTCGGGATCGACGCAGAGGGGCGGCTGTGGCTGCTCGATCTGTGGCGCAAGCAGGCCTCGTCCGATCAGTGGGTTGAATCGTTCTGCGACCTCGTGCTGCAGTGGAAACCGATCGGCTGGGCAGAGGAAACGGGTCAGATCAAGGCCGGCGTCGGGCCGTTCCTGACGCAGCGGATGCGAGCCCGAAAAGCCTACGTGGCGCGTGAGGTCTTCCCGACCCGCGGCGACAAGGCGATCCGGGCGCAATCGATCCGCGGGCGCATGGCACTGGACGGGCTCTATGTGCCGGCCAATGCGCCATGGTTCGAAGCGTTCCGGGCGGAAATGCTGACGTTCCCGACTGGCCGGCATGACGACCAGGTCGACGCGCTCGGGCTCGTTGGCCAGCTCATCGACAAGATGTTCAAGAACCCGCCGCCAAAGCCCGATGCGGCATCGGCAAACCGCACCGGCTACAAGGCGCACGACACCGTGCAGCCTGGCGACTGGATGACCTTCTAGGAGACGCAATGGCAACCGCTGCACCGCAGGGCCGCTCGCTCGCGCGTCTGAAACAGGACTATCTATCGTATCTCGACGGCAAGACCGAAGAGATCAGCGAGCAGCAGGAAGCGCGCCGCTACTATCATGGCTCGCAGTGGACTGCCGACCAGATCAAGGCCCTCAACAAGCGCAGGCAGCCGGTCGTCACCTACAACCGCGAAGCTCGAAAGATCAATGCCATCGTCGGCCTTCTTGAGCGCCAGCGGCAAGACCCGCGTGCCTATCCGCGCACGCCGAAGCACGAGGAAGGTGCCGATATCGCAACGGCGGTCGTGCGCTATGTCCTCGATGAGCAGCGCTGGACAGAAAAGAGCCCCAACGCCGGGCTTTCCGGTGCTGTTGATGGCATTGGCGGCATTGAACTGCTGATCGAGCAGGGCGACACCGGAGACAACGAAGTCGGCTTCGATGTCGTCGACACCTCGGGGTTCTTCTATGACCCGCGTTCGGTGAAGCCGGACTTTTCCGATGCCACCTTCCAGGGCATCGGGCGTTGGGCCGATGAGAGCGATCTGATCGCGGCTTTTCCTGACAAGGAAGCGGAGATACGCGCCGCGGTTGACCAGGGCACGGAACTCACGTCCAACCCGGACAGCGACGGCAAATGGATTACCGGCAACAGCGAGAAGGGCAGCCGCCGCATCCGTCTGGTCGATGAATGGTATCGTGTTGGCAAGGATTGGCACTATGCGATCTTCACTGGCGCATCGATCCTCGCCGAGGGAAAGGGCTACTTCACCGATGAGAAGGGCCGCTCGTCCTGCAAATACATCATGTTCTCCGCATTCGTGGATCATGATGGCGATCGATACGGGTTCCATCGCAATCTGAAGTCGTCGGCTGATGAGATCAACCAGCGCCGCTCGAAGGCGCTCTGGGCCTCGGCAACGCGGCGCATCATTGTTCGCGACGGCGAAGGTATCGACATCGAAAAGACCCGTGCCGAGGCCAACAAGCCTGATGGCGTGATCGTCGTTCCGCCGGGGGCCGAAATGCCCCAGTTCGATGATGCTGCCAAAGCGCAGGAATTGACGGCGCAGATCGGGTTGCTCAAGGAAGCCAAGGACGAGATCGAGAACTACGGCATCAACCCGGCATTGATCGGACAGGGCGTAAGCCAGATGTCCGGCCGCGCCATGGCCATGCAGCAGCAGGCCGGCATTGCCGAGTTGGGACCGTTCATCCTTGCCTATAAAGGCTGGAAGCTCCGCGTCTATCGCGCGATCTGGAACGCCGTCCGCCAGTTCTGGTCAGGTGAGCGTTGGGTTCGCGTCACCGACGATGAGGATCTGGCGAAGTTCATCGGCGTCAACCAGCTTGGGATTGATCCGAGCACTGGCCTGCCGGCGATCATCAACAAGCTCGGCGCCCTCGATGTCGACATCATCATGGATGAGGGGCCCGACACGATCAACATGCAGATGGACGCCTACGATACCCTCACGGCGATGGCGCGCGGCGGCGGCATGGTCCCGCCCGAGTTGCTGATCGAGCTGTCTCCGCTCCAGGGCAGCGTCAAGAAGAAGGCCCAGGACATCATCGACAAGTCGCGCCAGCAGGCGGCGGCGCCGCCGAACCCGATGCAGCAGGCCGCCATTCAACTCGATCTTCAGGCCAAGAATTTCGGCAACCAGAAGACCCAGGCCGAGACCGCCAAGATCATTGCCGAAACGCAGGACATCGGCGCCAGCGCGCAAGCGGATCGGCAATCGAAGATGATCGACATGGCGTCCAGTGCGGCCGATGCAGCGCACAAGGAACGTATGGCGACGATGGCCGAACGCGGCAAGATGATTGACCTCGCGGCGCGGGCGCAACAGCCCCAGCCACTAGGCATGTGAAAGGACCGATAGATGGCGTCGCTCTATGTGACCGAATACGCGGGAAATGCCGTTCCGGGGCCGAATGGGGCCCAGGTCGCCCCGGGAATTCCGTTGGCTACCCAGAAGATCACGATCGGCGGAACGTCGACGGCCTCGTCTGCCTTCAATGCTCAGACCAAGCTGGTTCGTCTGCATGCCGATGCGATTTGCTCGTTTCTGTTCGGCGCGGCGTCACCGACGGCCGCTGCGACGGATTCTCGCCTCGCCGCTGACCAGACCGAGTATTTCTCGGTACAGGGCGGCGGGTTTGTCGCGGCTATTACGAACACCTGATCATGCCGCTTCCGTTCGGAGTGATGGGCAGGGGCTTTGGCCGCATGGGCGCCGCCCGTACCAAGGGCGGCGGGTTCTCGACGCTTGCTGCCTTCATGGCTGCGCAGTCAGACGGCTTGTGGCTGGATTTCACCAAGACCGACCGTCACTTCCAGGACGCCTCACTCACAACGCTTGGCGACGACGCGGGCGAGGCGATCGGCTATGCCCTCGACGGGCGCCAATGGCGCGGGCTTAGCTATAGCGCTTTCCTCGCGGCTCAGCCGCAGCTCGTCGTCAACGGCAATTTCGATACCGACCTTACCGGCTGGAATTCGGTCAATACAATCGGCGTGGCTAGCGGCCAGGGAACGCTTTCGCTGGTATCAAACCGTCTGCGCAATACCGCGAGCGGCGCATCACTTAGCCGCTATTGCGCTCAGCTACTCAGCGGGATCGCGATCGGCGACAGCCTGTTGCTGACCGGCCTTTTCAACCGCCAGACCCAAGCGTGGACGACAGCTGGTCTTCGCCCGAACCCCACTTCAGGAACCCAGATCACGGCAATCGCGACCAACTTTGCCGCTGGCGATGTCGCCTTCAGTTACCTGTCCGACCCAGCAGCCCAAACGACGTACTACGTCAACCTTGTTTCCGCCGCCGACACCGCTGCGCTCTATGCCGACTTCGACCAGATTTCGGTCAAGGCGATCCCCGGCCGACATGCGCGCCAGGCCACGGCGGGTTCGCGTCCGCTGCGCCAGGCGGCCGGCGCGAAATTCAACGGCACCGACCAGAACCTGCTGTCGACCTATCTGGCCGCCGCCGGCGCCAATTTCCTGCAGGTGCGCACCACCGTTCCCGCCTCGCTCGCCGCGACCCAGATCGTCGCCGGCGCCGAGGGCGCGGCCAGCGCCAACCGCTTCCAGATCGGCATCAACACGAGCGGGTTTGCCTGTGCGGGGCTTGGCGCAGATGCGATGACAACGATCGTCGGCAACACAGACCTGCGGGGCACTGAAGCTGACATTGCCTTGACCTGCGACGGAAACACGGCGCGGCTGCTGGTGAACGGAGCGGTCCAGTACCAGGCTGCGCAGAATGGTCTGCCGACGACGGCCATTCCGCCGCGCGTGGGCGCCAATAACGCCAATGGTACCGCAGGCAGTTTCTACGCCGGCTATGTGAAGCATCTGCTTTCCGGTCGCGAATTCCTGAGCCTTGCGTTGTTCAACCAGATCCGCGCGGCACTGCCCTAAGCAGGTAGGGCCTCCACATACACCGTAAGCCCGGGGCCGAACACCCTGCGGACAACGGAGGCCGATCAAATCCGTCCGCGCCACGACACGGTGCAAAGCCCGTCAGGGGCTCAATCCTGATCCCGTGACGCCCGCCGCGACAGAGCGGGCCCGCATTCGGTCGCGATAGACCCGAGAGGCTACGTACATGACTGACGAACTGAGCACCGATCCGGTGGACGATGCCGCTTTGTTCAATTCCGTAGTGACCGGCAAGGCTTCCGAGCCTGGGCCCGTCGCCCCGGCAGCGAATCCGGCGCCATCCCAGCCGGCCGCTGGCGCTGAACCCGTATCAACCCAGGCCCGCGATGAGAGCGGACGCTTTGCCACCCCGGCAACAGCGCCGATCGCACCGCTGGATGGAACGCAGCAACCCGAACCGCACAAGGCCGCAGAGCCCGCAGTCCCGCCCTCCCGACTTCGGGAAGAAGCAGACGCGCGCCGCGCCGCCGAACGCGAACGGGATGACCTGCGCGCCGAACTGGCACGGATGCGTGCACAGCCACAGCCCCAGGCTCAGCCACAAGCGCAGGAACAGGACAAGCCGAAAGACTTCTGGGACAACCCGGACGAGTTCGCCATGGAGAAGGCCCGCGCGGCTGTTGCTCCTGTCGAAACGATGGTCCGGCAGTTCATCTTCTCCAATTCCGAGCAAGCGGCTCTCCGCGAGCACGGAAACGAGAAAGTGGTCGCAGCCCAGGACGCTCTCAAGGCCGCCGTCCAGCGTGGCGAGATCAATCCGCAGGAAGTCCAGGCACGCCTCACCGCGTCAATGGACCCCGTGGGCGATGTCGTCCGCTGGCACCAGCGCCAAAGCGCCTTGCAGACGGTCGGAAGCGACCCGAACGCTTGGTTGCAGGCTGAGATCGAAAAGCGCATGGCGGACCCGACCTTTCAGGCGGAAGTCCTCAAGCGTGCTCAGGCTACCGCCAACGGCTCTCCGGCTGTCGTGCAGCCCGTCAATCAGAACGCCGCCCCAGCGATTCCTCCGTCCGTCAGCAGCATCGGCACCGCCGCGGGCAACTCATCCGGCCCGCAGTCATTGGACGACGCCGCGCTGTTCGCCTCCACCACGCAACGCCGCCGCTAGGAAGATAGCGGCCGGCCGAAAGGACAGCCAAAATGGCTCTCACCACCAACCACGCCCATAACGAGCTGATCAAGTTCCGCTCGGATGTGGCCTTCGACTTCCTGCGCGCCTCCCGCTTCGACCCGTTCATGGGTGACGACACCACGTCGGTGATCGCTCGCCTCAACGACCTCAGCGCCGATGGCAAGCAGATCAACGTTCCGCTGGTCACCCAGCTCACCGGCAGTGGCGTCGGCTCGGGCCAGTTGCGCGGCAATGAAGAGCATATCGACAGCTACGGCATGCCGATCTGGGCCGACTGGGCCCGTAATGCCGTCTCGAACAACCGCGCCACGGCCAAGGAAAGCTCGTTCTCGGTCAAGTCGACTGCACGCCAGCTTCTGCGCGGGTGGTCTCGCCGCATCGTTCGAGACGATATCGTGGATGCGCTGCTCTCGATCCCGACCTCGGCGGTTCAGTCCGGTCGCGGTGGCAATCCGGGCAACCGCGTCAACGGCATCAAGTGGTCGGCGGCGACCGCCGGCAACAAGAATAGCTGGGTGACCGCGAACGCCGATCGCGTGCTGTTCGGCTCGGCGGTGGCGAACTACTCGACCACCTTTGCGACTGCCGTTGGCAACGTCGACTCGACCAGCGACAAGATGACGGCTGCGGTCGGCTCGCTGGCCAAGGACATTGCCAAGCAGACCGGTGTCTCCGCGTCCAATCCGGGCGTCTACAATGGGTTGCCGAAGATCACGCCGTTCCAGCAGGCAGAGAGCGACCAGGAATGGTACGTCTGCTTCCTCGGTTCGCGTGCTTTCCGCGACCTCAAGGCCGACTCCACCATGTACCAGGCCAATCGCGATGCACGCGCTCGCGAAGGTGCCGACCCGACCAAGACCAATCCGATCTTCACCGGCGGCGGTCTGGTCTATGACGGGGTGATCTATCTGGAGATCCCGGAGATCACCCAGCGCCTGCTTCTGTCCGGTGTTGGCGGCTCGTCCATCGACGTGGAACCGTTCTTCCTGTGCGGGCAGGGCGCTCTTGCCTACGCCACTGGCCAGATGCCGCGCCCGACCCAGCTCGAGGACGGCGATTACGACTTCGTTCAGGGCCTCGGTATCGAGGCGCAGTACGGCGTCGGCAAGATCGCCAAGGCTCCGCAGTCGGCCGGTGCATCCGCCACGGTCGGAACGCTTGTCGACTGGGGCATGGTCACCGGCTTCGTCTCCGGCGTCGCCAATGCCTGATCATAGAGCGGGGTGAAAGCCCCGCTCTTTCCTTTCCTCAAAATCACACAAGGAGATCAGCATGTCTGATCGCAGTGCAATCACCCAGCCGCAGGCTGGACCGATGGGCTTTGCCCGCACCATGAAGTGCTTCGGCAACGACATTGCCCTCACCACCACCGATCTCGGCGCCGGCAAGACCGTCGACCTGTTCGTCATCCCGAAGGGCTTCGTCCTGACCTCGCTGTCTGTCGTTGTCCCCGATATGGACAGCAACGGTTCGCCCGCGCTGACCTTCGGCATCGGCGACAGCGGCGACGACGACCGCTTCATTGCGGCCGGCGCGACCACCGGCCAGGCGGGCGGCACCAATACCAGCTTGGCGTCGACGGGGCTCAACTACGAGTTCACCGACGATACCATCATCACGTGGAAGACCGGCACCGCTTCGGCAACTGCCGTAGCCGGCACCATCAAGCCGCGCTTCTTCGGCTACATGAAGTGAGGCCCTGAATGGCTGAGGTCACCTACCACGCGCCGGACGGCGACAGCGAGGTCGTGCGCATGCGCGGCGTTCGGTTCTTCGATGGCGAGCCCGTTGAAGTCACCGACAACGACTTCCTCACCAAGCTCGCCAGCAACCGGCATTTCACGGTGGAGGGCTTCACGCCTGCGCCGAAGAATCCATCGGCGCGCGTCTTTGTCGCTCGTCACGTCGGGCGTGGCACCTATGGCATTTTCATGGGCGATGAGGATCAACGCATCGTCTCTGGGCTGACCAAGGACGGAGCCGAAGCCTTCAACGCTCTCGCCGACGATGACAAAGCGCTGCGCGTCGAAGAAATGAAGGCGAGCGCCTGATGTCGAGAACGCGCGAACAGTTGATCGCCCGCGCGCTGAACAAGCTCGGCGCCGTCGGCGCCGGGCAATCCCCGGAAGCGGAGGACAGCGCCCTCATTGATGACGCGCTGGATTCGATCGTTGCCGACCTCACGGCGCGGGGCATCTATTCGTGGGCTGATCCCGATGAGATCGAGGACGCTGCCTATGAGCATCTTGCCCAGATTGTCGCCGTGGCCTGTGCCCGTGACTTTGGCAAGGAGCCTGACGAGGGCGTGCGGCAGGTCTCCGAGGCCCGCCTGCGCCAGATCAATCCCGTGACGCTGAGCGGGCGACCGCAGCCGGCGGAGTTCATCTGACGTGGAAATCTCGTTCCCGATCAGCAGCGCGCCAGGCCAGAACAGCGCCGAAAACGGCGGCCGGCTGATCAATGCCCATGTGGAATATGCACCGGAAGGCTCACGGTCGAAATACCGCTGGGCCTCGGCCCCTGGACTGACTGCTGCCAAGGCATTGGGGTCAGGTGACTTCCGCGGCGCGCTCAAGTTCGGGTCTACGTTGGTTGTCGTCAACGATGACGATTGCTGGTCGCTCGATAGCGACTATGCCGAGACGGTGATTTCGACCGGCGGCATCACCAATGATGGCGAGCCCGTGATCATGGCGCGTAATATGCGTGCGATCCCGCAGATCATGCTCATCTGTGGCGATGGAACGGCCTTCAAGATCGAGAGCGGCGCGGCCACGTCCTTCACCGACTCCGACCTGCCAGCGCCCAATTCGGTCTGCTTCAAGGACGGGTATTTCTTCTTCGGCATCGGCGACGGGCGCTGCTTCGCATCGGGATTGAACGATGTCACGGTCTCGTCGTTGGACTGGACCCGGGCGGAGAGTTCCCCCGACGCACTGGTGCGGGTGTTCCCGATCCCGGCCGGGCTCGTCCTTGCCGGCGAGAACAGCTCCGAGATTTTCGCCAACACGGCCAATCCGAGCGGCTTTCCGTTCTCGCGCTCAACCGTGCTGCCCTTTGGCCTCTTCGGGAAATACGCCGTCACCGGGTTTGAGGAAGGCTTCACCGGCGCGCCGCTCATGGTGGACAATGGCGGCATTGTTCGCCAGATCATTGGCTACGCCGATCAGCCCGTCTCGACACCGGCCGTCGAAAAGCTGATCAACGATATTGCCGACCGCAATACCCTCATCGCGTCCTGCTATATGATGCGCGGCCAGCCGATTTATGTGCTGTCGTGCGCAGACTGGACGCTGGAATTCCTGCCGGCCTCGACCAAGGGACCGGCGCACTGGGCCGAACGCAAGTCCTATGGCTCGGGCCGCTGGCGTGTCGGAACGCTGGTCAATGCCTTCGATAAATGGCTGGCGCTTGATGTGGCAGGCAATGCCATCCTCGAGGTCACGCCGGGCCGCCGGTACGAAGACACCGACCCGCTGATCTGGAAGGTGCGCTCGACCCAGATGCATCGCTTCCCGGCTCGCGCGACGATCTGGAAAGCGTCCTTCGACATGCAGACGGGCGTCGGCAATGATACCGGGGCCTATCCGATTGAGACCAACCCCCAGATCGGCATCGCGCTCTCGTTCGACGGCGGCCGAACCTTCGGCAATCCATGGCTGCGCAGCCTCGGCACGCAAGGCCAGATCACGCCGATCGACGTGAACCGCTGCGGCAACAGCAAGCGCTTTGGCGTGCAGTGGGAATTGACGGTTTCCGACCCGGTTGAAGTGACGCTCTATGGCGGCGCCATGGATATCGAGGAGCGGGCGGCGTGACGGCGATCCAGAACCTTCCGCCTCTGCTGCCACAGGCGCAGCCGGCGACGGACGCAGCCGGTCGGTCCACGACCTCGTGGCGCAACTACATCGAGCAGCTGGACAATCGGCTGCGGCTGCTCATCAAAATGCTGGGGACGGGATCAACGACGGTCGGCAATCTGCCCAGCGCGGCGACGGTCGGCGCAGGGGCGCGGGCCTTTGTGACCGATGCGAATTCAACGACGTTTCTGAGCACTGTAGCCGGCGGTGGGGCCAATGCGGTCCCCGTCGTCAGCGACGGCAGTTCATGGCTCATAGGGTGACGAATGGCTGATATCCTGACATGGCTCGGCGACATGCTGGGCGTCAACAAGGGCAACGCGACACAGGCGGCGGCCGATCAGAATACCAACGTCATCAAGGACTATGGTACGCAGGCCAATGGCATCATCGATGCCGGCTCCGGGGCGTCCGGTGACTGGCTGAAAAAGGCGCTCGGGCTGACAGGCCTCGATGGGTCGACGCTCTATGCCGATGCGCTGGGCGCCAATGGCGCGGCGGGCTCAACGCGGGCGCAGGATGCGTTTACCACGAGCCCCGGCTATCAGTTCCAGCTTGATCAGGGCTTGCAGGCGCTGGATCGGCGCGCCGCGGCCTCGGGCAACCTTTCGTCGGGCAATGCCGATATCGGCGCCATGGACTATGCCAGCGGGCTTGCAAAGCAGGGCTGGAGCGATTGGCTGGCCAATCTCACCGGCGGAATCGACCGCACCCGCGCGACCTATAGCGACCTGGCCAATCTCTCGAGCGGCACTGCCGGCCAGAAACTCGGCGTCGCCGGGGATGTGGCAAGCGGGCTCACGGCTGCGAACAATATGAAAGCATCGGGCAAGGAAGCGAACCAGGGCTGGCTGTGGGCTCCATTGCAGGGCGCCGCGAGCGTGGCGGGCGCCTTCATGGGGATGAACGGCGCCAAGCCGACTGGCGGCTACACTCCGAGTTTTGGCGGCTACGGGAGCTTCTGACATGGCGTTTTCGTATGGTGCATGGTCGGCGCCGCAGCCGTCAAACGTCAACCCGGCGGATGTCGTCAGCGCCTTCGGGCAGGGCTGGGACATGGGCTCCGGCATCGGCAATCAAATGCAGGCGAAGTCCGACCTCGCCGACTATGTGAAATCGCTCTACCTGTCGCAGGACGGCGCGCCCGCTGCCACGGCGTCGCCGGCTGCAGTTGCCGCGAACAAGATGATTTCGGATTCGGCGGATGCGGCGAGCGCGGCAACAGACCCGACGCTTGCGGCCTATTTCGGGGCGATTCAGGGCGCCGAGAGCGGCGGCAACGATGCCGCGACCAACCCGAATTCGACCGCGACGGGACGCTACCAGTTCCTCGATTCCACGTGGAACGGGCTGATGCAACAGCATCCCGATCTTGGCCTCACGGTGTCTGGGCGCACCGATCCGGCGCAGCAGGAAAAGGCCATTCGCGCCTTCACGTCCGACAACATCAAGGCCCTGCGCTCCAATGGCGTCCAGGTCACTCCCGGCACGCTCTACAGCGCTCATGTGCTCGGGGCGCAGGGCGCGTCCGATCTGTTCAAGCTGCCCGATCAGACGCCGATGACGCAGGCTGTCTCGGCAGACGTGATCAATGCCAATCCGCAGTTCGCCAAGATGACCGTCGGCGACTTCCGCAACTGGGCCGCACAGAAGGCCGGGAACGGGCAGGGCGGCTATCAGGCGCCGGTTGATGTCTCCGGGGCCGGGAGCCCGCCGGCCGCCTCCGCTGGAGCGGACAATGGGCTGCCGCCGCGTGAAGTGCTGTCGCGCCTGTTCCAGAACCCCGACACCCGCGCCTATGCCGCGCAACTGGTGCAGGCTGCGCAGTCGAAGGCCGCGCCGCCCAAACTGACCTCCGACCAGCAGGAATATGCAATGGCGGTTGCGCAGGGCTTCGACGGTACCTTCATGGACTACCAGACCCAGTTGAAGAAAGCCGGGTCGACGCAGGTCAATGTCGATGCTGCCGGCAATTCCGGCGCGTTCGGCAAGAAGGCCGACGAACTCGCAGCAGGGCGGATGAATGACATCGTTTCGGCCGGCAGCGACGCGCAGGGCTTCACGGGCGATCTGATGGCGCTCGCCGATCTGTCCAAGCGGGTCACGACCGGCAAGACGGCGGAATTCACCGCGGCGCTCGGTCCCTACGCCGAAGCGCTGGGCATCGATATCAAGGGCCTTGGCGATATCCAGGCTTATGATGCTGTGATCGCCCGCATGGCGCCGGCGATGCGCATTCCGGGATCCGGTGCATCCTCGGACTTCGACGCCAAGCAGTTCCTGAAGTCGCTCCCCTCGCTCGGCAATGATCCAGCGGGCAATGCGGTCATCCGCGACGTGTTCCAGGGCATTCAGGATCGCAAGATCAAGGCCGCCGAAATCGCGACACAGGCGCTCAGCGGCGCCATCACGTGGCAGGAAGCCGACAAGCAAATTCGCGGCCTCGGCGATCCTTACACCGCCTTCAAAGCTTTCCAGAAGGCGAGCGGCAAGACAGGCTCGAGCGATGCTGGTGACGGCTGGAAAGTGGTCGGTGTCGAATGAAGTACACGATCCAGAGCCCCGACGGTCGCAAGATCACGGTTGAGGCCGCAGACGAAGCGACCGCGATGCGCGGCGCCAAGGAATGGGCGGCGGCGAACCCGGTTGGCAATGCGGCAGCTGCTGCGCCTGCGCCGGACAGCGTGGCGGCATCTGATCAGGGCGGCGGCCAGCTTATGCGGAAGGGTTTTGCGCCGGCATTCGAGTCCGGCTTCACCCAGGGCATGACGCTTGGTTTCGGCGACGAGTTGAGCGCTGCACTGCTCACCCCCATCGAAATGGGTATCGATGCAGCGCAGGGAAAGCCGTTCGACATCGGCCGGTCCTTCAATCAGTCGCTTGAGAAGAGCCGCGCATATGACC
>ERZ650308.940-NODE-940-length-15539-cov-4.726492_pt1 | contig 15539 bp, 16 predicted proteins | sample MGYA00376244_ERZ650308 | MGnify/ENA primary metagenome ERZ650308 (study PRJEB26733, sample SAMN07839295) | wastewater metagenome | biome: small river; feature: stream; material: water | place: USA: North Carolina | collected 2016-04-26 ...
CAGCGTGAACGGAGAGATCAAGTTGCGCCATGACAACGTGACGCACGAATCCGACGACGTGATCGATTACTCGGCGGCGAACACAAAGACGCACTCGGGGTTCTTGAGTTCCGCCGCTGGCGGTCGGCGCGGCGGTATGGCGCTCCCGTCCAACGTCGTCGTTGCCAACTCAAGCGCGGCGCAGACGGACACAGGAGCGGTCAAGCATGACGCAACGTTCCCTGTTGGCCTCCCCGAGTTCTTTATCAGGGCGTTCTCTGACCCCGACGACGTGATCTTCGATCCGTTCATGGGCAGCGGCACGACGATGATCGCCGCCGCCAAGAACGGGCGCCGCGCGCTCGGGACCGAGATCAGCCCCAAGTACTGCGATCTGATCCGCCGCCGTTGGCACCGCTACGCCACCGAGCACGGGCTTGACGTAGGCGACGGCCTCCCATGACCGTCAGCAACGCCCGCCGTGAAGCGTACCTGCGCGCCATCGCGCTCGGCATGACCAAGACGCTGGCCGCAGATGCCGCTGGTGTGGACCGGACGACGCCGTACAAGTGGATGGAAGATGCCGCATTCGCCGAGCGGGTAGCGGACGCGGAGGGGCAGTTCCTACAGCGTCACTTCGGCGTGGTCACCAAGGCCGCCGCGGAAGGCGAGTGGCGCGCGTCGGTGTGGCTGCTGTCGATCAATCGGCCCGCGGAGTGCAGCACGAAGCGCGTGGAACTGACCGGCGCCAACGGTGGCCCCGTCCGCACGGTGCTGGTCGATGAGCTGGGCGCGGCCAGTGACGAGGCGTTGCGCTCCCTCGTGACCGCCGCCACGGTGGTAGCCGAGCCCAAGCCGTGAACGCCCGACGCCCGGCAACGTCCGCGGACGCGGTCGCGGAGCTGGCCTTCCGCGAGCTCGCCCGGCGCCACATGTACGATGCGCTGCTCTGGCGACGGCGCGACATCGTCCCGAACCGCTTCCTTGCCCGGCTGATGGCAGAGGCCGAAGCCTGGTCCGACGCCAGCGCCCGCGGGGAGGCGCCGATCGTGCTGTGCGAGGGGCCGCCGCAGCACGGCAAGACGGAGGGTGTCGGGCGCAACCTCGGGCCGCTCCACATGGCGCGCAACCCTGGGCAGCACGTCATTTACGCGACCTCGTCGCAGGGCCGAGCGGACGACGTGAGCCGGGACGCACGGCGGGCGGCCAGCGACTACGCGCGACTGTGGCCGCACATGGCAGCGGGCGACGTCGCGAACGTGCAGGCGTGGGACACCGCCGCGGGCTCCAAGTGGCGGGCGCTGGGCGTTGGCGTGGCTTCTGCGGGCATCACCGCGCACGCGGCCATTGTTGACGACCCCTTCGCGAGCCGTGCCGATGCGTCGAGCCGGGTGGCCCGTGACCGGGCGTGGGATTGGCTGCGCGGCGACATCATCCCGCGCACGACCCGCACGGGTGGCGGTGTGTGGGTGCAACACACCCGCTGGCATGAGGACGACGCGGCGGGCCGGATGCGTCGCGAGTTTGGCGACCGCGTGCGGGTTCTGTCGTGGCCCGCCATTGCGGAGGTAGACGAGGTGGTCGACGGCGTACTGTGGCGGCGAGCGGGTGAGGCATTGGCCCCGGAGATCGTGACGGTCGACGACCTGGCCAAGATCCGCGGACTGATCGGCGAGCGAGAATGGGCATCACTCTACATGCAGCGCCCCGTTGTCGAGGACGGCGAGAGCATCCGGCGCGTGTGGTTCGACCATGCCCGCGCCGGGGCTTGGTACACAGAGCCGCCCGACTACCACGCGAAGCAGGCCGCGGAGATCGTGGTCGCGGTCGACGGCGCCAGCAAGCAGGGCGCATCGAACGATTGGACCGTCGTCCAGACGTGGTGCAAGGTCGGGCGCCGCGCATACCTGCTGGATGAGCAACGTGGACGGTGGGACTCGCCGACGCAGATCGAGCGCGTCAAGGGCGTTGTGTCCCGCTGGCGTGCGCTTGGCCGCCCACTCGCCGTGCTGATCGAGGATGCCTCGTCGGGGATCTCGCTGATCCAGCACCTTCGCGCGGCTGGCGTCAACGGCGTGATCGAGGTGTCCGCGGCGGGTGACCGTGTCCGCACCCGGATCGATGGCCTTGCCATTGCTGCGCAGGCTGGCGACTTGTGCCTGCCCTTGATTGGATGGGCGGACGCGACCGTAGACGAGTGGGTGTCCTACGGACCCGGCGCCGCTCACGACGACCGCACCGTTGCCGCCTCAATCGCCGTTGCCCGCATCTGCGGCCAATCCCAGATCCGCACCGTCCGTACCAACCTCGGAGCCATCGCATGACCTACACCTACAGCCTCGCCCCAGACCGCGCATGGCCCAAGACGCACGAGCAGCGGGCAAAGGAGTGGGCGCGCCGTCGCTCTGCCTTCCGAGGTGGCGAGTACACCGACGACGACTTCAAGCGCATGTACCTGTTCCAGGGCTGCAATGCGCGCGGGCAGGTGATCATCAAGACGCGCCGCGTGTCGCCGATGCTGGCCTTCGTGGCGAACGTGGACGCTGCGTGTATCGCGGGCTGTCCATCGTTGGAGATCCGGCCCGGCGCCTTCCCCGACGTAGACGGCAAGCCGGGCAAGGCCGAGATTGCCGCGCTGGACGAGGGCCGCGCCATCATGCGCCGCGCCGCTGTCGAGGACTCGATCGCCGTGTGGTCGACCAGCTACGCGACCGAGGGTGACCTATACTTCGAGGTGGGCACGGACGACGAGGGCGAGTGGACGTTCTACCCGCTGGCCCCGGAGTCGGTGGACGTGCAGCCCGACAAGTTCGGGCGGGTGACGCGCCGTGCCGTGATCGCGATGGACTACACCAAGGCGGGCGAGGACACGCCGACCAAGTACAAGCGCACGATCACGGTCGGCAAAGACGGGAGGATCAAGACCGAGGACGGCAGCGCCACCGACGACGTGCCGAACGTGCTTGCGGTGTCGACCGTCGTGTGGGTGCCGTTCGACCCGGTGCCTGGCTCCTACGGGTTCAGCAAGTGCGCGTTCACCGACATCGAGGACTTGGTGGCCAAGGCCGACAGCGCCACCACGCAGATGAGTGCGATCGGCACACGGTGGGCTGACCCGACCCTGATCACCAAGGGGTTCGCGCTGGTCGACGAGGACCCCACGGGAGACCTGCCTGGTACGGGCGCAAAGTCGGCGCAGATTGGCAAGACGCTGGCCATGCAGAAGGACGAGGAAGCGTCCTACCTCACCGTCGACCTCACCAGCGTAGAATCCTTGGTGAACGCCACCGCTACCGACCTTGAGAACGCCCGCAAGGCGCTGCCGGAGTACATGTTCAGCGACACGTCCGCGTCGTCCAGCGGGCTCGCGATGAGCTACCAAGCGACGGCGCTCGTCGCGAAGTTGGAGCCACGCCGCGATCGGCTGTACGGCGCGATTGCTCGGATGGTGGGCATGTGCCGCGCCGCCGCGATGGGCAAGGCGTGGACGCCAGACATGGACATCTACGTCGTGACCGGGCCGCCGATCTTGCCGATGGACAAGGCGGCGCAGGTGCAGATCCTGATCTCGCTCAAGGAGGCGGGCGCCATCACCGCAGAGGACTTCACCGGGCACCTCCAGGCGCTCGGGTTCATCGACCCGTCGCACGATCCGAAGGAGTACGCAGACGCGGTCGCGCTGGAGGCGGACGCGCTCGACGCCAAGGCGCACTCGTTGGCTACGGCGCTGACGGGTGGTGGAGCAAAGGCGACACAGGCGACGGACCCGACCGCGGACCCGACGCAGGTGATCGCATGACAAACCGTCAAACTCACTGGACTTTCTTTCAACTCGGTTTGACATTCTGTCATGCCACGGGGTAGGGTTGCGGCATTGAGGGATCCTCATGCCGTTCGACCCGACCGACGCTGACCAGATCGCCGCCATCGAGGCCGCCAAGCAGGCGGTCAAGACCGAGACGGCATCCACGCTGGCGCAACTGGCGCAGGCCCGCGACGCCGAGAAGGCCCGCGCTGACGGCCTCGCGGTCGAGCTGACCACGACCAAGGCGACTGCGGACAAGGCGCTCGCCGACTACAACGCCGCCAAGGCCGCGGGCGACTCCACCGCCGCGGAACTGGCGACCCTCAAGGCCGCTGCCGAAGCGAGCGCCAAGGCCGCCGATGCTGCCGTGGTTGCCGCGCTCCCAGAACCGTTGCGCGTGTTGGTCGCTGGCAAGACGGGCTCGGAGCTCAAGGCCGCTGCGGATCTGCTGGCGGCGCACACGTCCAAGCCGGTGGCGGGTCGCGCGAACGGTGAAGGTGATGCTGCCGTGCCGACCGACGCAGACATGAACTGGGCCAAGGCCAACGGCTACGACAAGGCCAGCCCCGCCAAGATCATCGAGGCGTCGGCACGCTTCGGCCCCCGACAGGACGCCGCACGGCGAGCCGCACGCAACAAGCAGATCGCCACCGCATAGCGAGGTACCGACATGGCCCCCAATCCGAACTTCGGCATCAAGAACGATGAGGTCGTGTCCGTCCGCCTTCCGGTGGCCGCATCGCAGACCATCTACCACAACGACCCGCTGACGCTCGGAACCGGTGGCGTCGCTCGCGCGGCGGCTGGTGACAAGATCTTCGGCTACGCCATCCATGCCGTGACGAGCGGGTCGACCGCTGGCGTCACCTTCCTTGAGGTCGACGTGTCCCCGTCGACGCTGCGCCGCTTCAAGACGGACGGCACCGTGTCGCTCGCCGCGCACCTGTTCCACAAGTGCGACTTCGGCGGGTACGCCTCCGATGGCACGCCGCAGATCGACTACAACTCGGCGACCAATGGCGATCTCAAGATCGTGGCCGTCGACGTGACCGCGCAGACCGTGCTCTGCCTCACCGTTCCCGTCTTCACCGCCGTCTCGTAAGGAGCCGCCATGTCTTCGCTCTCTCCGACCGATCTCGTTGGCGTCTTCACCGACACCGGCCTGTCCGTTCTCGCGGACCTCTACACCCCTGATGCGCTCTGGTTCGATGGCCTGTTCGACCAGGGCGACGTGTCCACGATCTCGGATCCCGAGTTCGGCGACAAGTCGTCGACGCTGGTGTTCGGCACCGGCCTGGATGAGTACGATCTCGGCGTTGAGGCGAAGCTCACCAGCGCGGTCCGCGGCTACACCCCGCAGGGCAAACTGCGCCGCTTCCAGAAGGCCATGACGATCCCGCTGGAGGCGCTGGACGCCAACAACGGCGTGAACCGCTCCGTGAAGCTCGTCGCCGAGTTCGTTCGTCAGCAGCAGGTGAACTACACCAACTCGCTGAATGCCCGGATCGCGAACATCTTCCTCAAGGGCGCGTACACCGCTGGCGCCCCGGACACGTTCCAGGCCAGCTACCAGGACAACGCCGCGAGCTTCGACGGCTTCTGCTACGACGGCCAGCCGCTGTTCTCCGACGCCCACCCGCTCAAGGCGCCGAACGGCTCGACGACCACGTTCGACAACTACATGGCCAGCCAGGCGCTCGACGCGACGACCTTCGAGGCGGCGTACATCCGCCAGTCCGTCACCAACGCGATCAGCGAGACGGGCGACTCGATCACCATCACCCCCAAGGTGATGCTCGGCGGCCCCTCGCTGCGTCAGGCGATGTTCGGCATCACGAACACGCAGAACGTGCCCGGTACCGCGAACTTCCAGGAGAACGTCAACCGCGGCGTCGTCGAGCACCGCGTGGTCAAGCAGTTTGGCACGTCGGCGGCCTGGTTCCTCATCGCGGATCCGATGGCGCTTCGGATCCGCCTGTCCAATAACGGTCAGCTTCGCCTGCGTTCGTGGATCGACGAGGACTCCAACTCGATGAAGGTCGAGGTCAAGGCCGCGGATCTCGCCTACCCGCGTGATGCCCGCTTCCTGCTCGCCGCCAACTCCGCACAGTCCTAGTAGGGGTCCAACATGGCATCGCTCGCAAAGTGGACGTTTGGATCGGCTGGCGGCTACGTCGAGATCACGACCGCGCCCTCGATCGTCGTCAGCGACGGCACCACCACGACCACACTCACCGCCGCGATCCTCGGCGGCCTCGCCAAGATCAGCGGCTTCGTCTGGGATCTCACCAGCGCAACGACCGGCGCGGCCTACGCGGGCCTCACCGACAACCTCGCGAGCGCATTTGCGTTCAAGGTCGGCAGCACCGCCTACATCACGTTCAAGTCCACGACCAACGCGGCGCGCGTGATCTTCGGCAAGACCTTGCGCCTGGCCCCGATGACCACCGTCACGATCGCCGCGAATCACGCGCTCGTGGTCGGCACCGCTGGTGCGAATCAGACGCAGTTCGCGGGCAACGTGTTCTTCCTGAACAACACCAGCGGCAGCAGCAAGGACCTGACGATCCCAGCGTACTCCGTGCTCTCCGACGATCCGCTCGTGTTCCTGAACGGCGGCGCGGATGACGTCGTGATCAAGGACTCCACGGGGTCCGCGATCGTGACCTCGACGTCTGGCAAGATCTCGCTGGTGTTCAACAACGGCGTCGGCGGCCTCGGTTCAACCCTCCCGTAGAGGTGTCCCGTGTCCTACACGCCAAGCCTTGCTACCGCGATCGGTCGCATCCGGTTGCGGTGCGGGCTGAACGCGGACAGCGGCGCCGATCACGTCCCAGACTCGCGCATCCAGGAGGCTGTCGACGCGACGACATCCGAGGACAACGCCGCACTGATGCTTCTGCGCGGCCTATGCGCGCTGTACGCGTCGCAGATCGTGGCGGACACCGTGCCAGACTCACCGGAATGGCTCAAGTCGCGCAACGCACAGAGCCGGTACGATGCCTACATGGGCCTGCTCAAGACGATCACCGAGACGACGAGCGTTGACACTGGCCTGCCAGTACGCCGCTTCGGATCGCTTGGTCGGCACCCGTCTGACCCGTGGTGTCGCTGATGGCATGGCAACCAGAGCGTAGCGGCGCGGCCGTGTGTGAGGTGTCCGGCGTGCTGCGTGCACGCCTGGTCCTCGTAGACTCGGCGAATGTCGCCAACACGCCCGCGCTTGATGCGTCCCTGACCTACACGCTCAAGCTCAACGGTAGTACGGTGCTCTCGGGTACCGCTGCGCGGATTGAGACGAACATCCTTGAGACGGCGATCACGATCACGACTGCGCTCGACGTGTCCAAGCTCTACGAGGAGGAGTGGACGGGGACGATCGTCAGCCTCGACGGCGACACCGGAACGGTCATCCACTACCGGCGCGCTGTGCGCCCGCAAACATTCCCGATCCGTTTCGCGCCAGTGACCGAGAAGTCTGTGTCGCTGATGTCTCCGATCGGCACAGCTCCAGCCGCGTTCGGGTCGTGGCGCATCCCGATCGATATGGCATGGGAGACGGTGATGTCCCGCGCGCTAGCCAAGAACGCGGGCGACCTACTGACCCCAGGCGTCCTCACCGACGCGTGTGCGTACTTGGCTCTGGCGCGCATCCACGGCTACCTCGCCGGATTTGGCTCGCAGTCGCACCGCGAGCGATCCGACTACTACATGACCCTCTACAGCGTTGAAATGGAGCGGCTTGACGCGACATGGGACCGCAACGGTGATGGTGTCGCGGACGTGACCAAGGGCTCTGATGGGCCCGGCGTGGGGGCGCTGTGAACAGCACGCGCTTCCCGGTTTCGGCGGGCGATGCCAAGGCGTACCCGTTCCGCACGCTCAAGAAGTCGCGGATCCTGCTGTCCGAGGCGCTTTCGGCGATGGGCGACGCGGGTCCGTTTCGCGCTGGCGCCAACATCGCGACCGTCGAGACGGGCCTATCGCGCGCAGAGCTGGTCATCCTCACCGCGTCTCCAACGCTGCGTAGCCAGGTCAACAAGACCCTTGGCGACGTGGGCAAGCTTTGGGTTGCCGCAGTCGTTCGTCGCCAGCGTAAGTTGGACCTGTACCGTACCGGCCTATCGGTGTCGTCATGGAACTGGAAGCGTGTTGTCGGCCCCAACGGCGCCCCGGTGGGCCTGGGCCTGTCGGACAACGTGGGCGGCCTATCACACGTCCCGTACACGCTCTACATGCACCCCAAGGGCACGCGAAAGAGCCGTACGTTCGTCAACACCGACCTTCCCCCGATCACGGCGGACATTGCCGCGATCCTCAAGTTCCGCATGGGCCGCCTTGCCAAGACACCCGCGGCGGTGCGCGCATTTAAGCGATATCTGCTGGCCGGTGTCGGATGAGCACCTACAGCGCCATCTACACCGCGATCTGCACCAAGGTCGCCACGGTGGGCAGCCTCGTACCGTCGCCCATCTCGATCGACCTCGACAGCCTGTCGGACAGCCGCGCACCTGGCCCGTCCGGTGGCTGGTTCGTCGTACAGCCGCAAACCCTCGACTACGGCGGCGCCGCGGCTGACAACAACGACGGCGGCGCGGGCTTCGTGGTGCTGTTCACCTGGGCGCACAACCCGGACCCCAGCACGCGCATCGGTGAGGCCCTGGACCGCGCCGAGGCGATCCGCAACGCGCTGCTCGACGATAGCGCGCTGGGCATTGACGCCCGCCTCGACCCGCAGGCCGCAACCTTCGCGTACTCGCCAGAACTGATCGCGTGCTCCATCCCCGTCTCGATCCTCTCCTACCGCTCGACTTGAGGTGACTCATGGCCGCCGAAACCACCACCCGCCTCATGGTGCGCGACATCTCGACGCTCCAGTTTTTCGACGCCACCGGGACGCCGCTCACGCTCGCCGTGCGGCTCAAGGATGGCTCGATCTCCTGGACCGTCCACCAGCCCGACATCGTCGAGACGCAGGACGCCAACGGTGCGTGCATCGGCCCGCTTCGTGACGGCGCCGAGACGGGTCGCAGCGAGATCACGCTGAACTGCGACATCTTCGACGTGGGCGACAACGCCAGCGACGCCACCTTCCTCGACCTGGTCGAGCAAGACGGCGTGGTTGGCTCCACCTGGGTCAGCACGACCAGCACGGAGAGCGGCGAGACCAAGACCTTCGGCGTGAAGATGATCATCGCCAACCGCGGCAGCGCCGGTGCCCTCAAGGGCGCGACCCTGACGTGGGCCGCGTGTCGCTTCGTGCCGCCCGTGACGATCACCGGCGCCCGCGACGGCTTCCACGCGTCGGGCCTGACCATCCGCTCCACGCAGATGAAGCCCACCAAGACCCGCACGACCTGATCGGAGTCCCCGTGACTGACCGCAAACTCACCGACGGCTGGCCCTACATCACCCTCGACGTACTCGGCGTGCGCCTGCCCTTCCGGCAGCTCGGCATGCCGGGTGCGCGGGCGAAGGCGTTTACCGACATGGCGACGGCGCAGGCGGAAGGGCTCGACCTCGTCCGCGCCGCACAGGCCGACGACGCCACCGACCACGACCGCGCGCAGATGGACCGCGCCGCCTTGCTTGTGCAGGGCTCCGTGGGCGCCTACCTGATGCGCCTGTGGGCGGGGCCTCGGATGCCGACGCAAGACCTTGTCGACGCCGACAAGACCGCGGAGCCCGCCGATCTGCACTTCAAGGGCGCGGATCACCGGGAGGCCGCTGGGCTGGCGTTCGCGTCGGACCTCTGCGACCACTACGGCGTGGCCTACGAACACCTCACGGCGTGCGCTCGCATCCTGTCCGAAGCGCGGGCGCCTGGTCCCGCCGACCCCACGGGTGACGAGGTCGCCGAGGTGGTCCGCCTTTTTCCCAGCCCGAAGGAGGCCACGACCTGATGATCGCAGACCTGCGCGCCAAGGGCGTGCGGTGGGAGGACATGACGACGGATGAGCGCGCGGCGCACATCGGGTGGTTTCGGACGGTGCGGTGGATTGAGATCCTGAAGATCCGCGAGGGGTACAATGTCGGGTGAGGACGTCATCGTCAGTATCGGCATTGATGCCAGCGCGGCCAACGAGGGGCTAGCGCGGTCGTCGGTGAAGTTCTCGGGGTGGTCGCGGGATACCGAGAGGGCCATTGCCAAGGCAGAGGCGGCAGGCAAGAAGCTGGACAAGTCGATCGCGGCGCTCGACAAGCCGATCGACCATGCCGCGGCATCCACGGCGAAACTGCGCGCCGAGTCGGAGAAGCTGGAGAAGGTCGCGTCGCTGCTTGGCCCGCGCATGGGCGGGCTCGTCTCGGTGATGAGCAAGTTTGGAAAGACCGCGGGCTCCGACATCGGCGGGGCGACGCTGGCGCTTGCCGGGCTCGCGGCGGGCGCGGGCGCTGCGCTGTACGCGCTCGGATCGTTCGGGTCGATGGTGCTCGACACGATCGACAACGTCGACGATCTTGCGGCGTCGCTGGACGTGGTGACGCAGAAGCGCCTCAAGGACCAGATCAAGAGCCTCAAGGAGACGAGCGCCGCGCTTGATGGTGCTGTGGACTCGTGGACCGAACTCAAGATCGTGGTGACGGACATCGCCGACGGCCCCCTTGCGGATGCTGCGGTTGTGGTTGGCGCCATCGCGAAGGGCTGGGCGCTGGTCGGCGAGAACGCCTCCAAGGCAGGGCTCGACATTCGCGCCGCGCTGGGGCCGCTCGGGTCGTCGCTGATGCTGTTTGAGGCGGCAGCGAACTACCTGACGGCCAAGGACAAGCAGTTGAGCCTAGGGCCGGGTGGTGGCCAAATCTTCCCGATGGACGGCTCCGCGCTGGACGGCGGCATGTCGATCCCGCCCCCACCGGGTGCCCCTGCCGCCGCAAAGCCGCAGCCCGCCACCGCATCGAACCGTCCGCGCTCGTCCACGTCCGCAGCCGCCGACGCGATCATGTCGTCGATGTTCCTGCCAGGCATCACGATCCCCAAGTCGCAGATCGACCTTCACGCGGCTGGGCTGGCAGCGGTGGCCGACCTCGATGCGAAGTTCGCAGAGGACAAGGCGGCGCGCGACAAGGCGATGGCGGACGCGGCGATCGAACAGATCGAGCGGGAGAAAGCGGCGCGTCAGGCGGCGGTACAGACGGCCATCGCTGGCGCCTCCGCCGTCACATCGTCCCTAATCAGCCTCGGAGAGCAGGCCGCCGCTGCCGCTGTCGAGAACACCAAGGAGGGCACCGCCGCGCACCGCGAGGCCCTGCGCGACCAGCTCACGATGCAGGAGCTTTCGGCAGTCGCCAACGCCGCCCTTGGCATCACGAACGTGTGGAGCCAGTGGGCGGGCCAGCCGATCGTTGCGGGCGCGCTCACCGCTGTGGAGCTCGCCGCAACCGGTGTCGCCATCGGCCAGATCGAGGCGCAGAAGTCGAAGTTGCACACGGGCGGCCTTGCCCCCGATGAGCAGTACGGCATGCCGCAGCCGATCACGCGCGACAACGAGCGCACCGCCGTGCTCACGCGCGAAGGCCAGCGCCACCTCAACGAGTTGGACCGCATCAACAGCGGCGCCGTGGGTGGGCGCGGCGTGCTACAGGTGGTCGTGCGCGATGAGTCCGGGCGCGGTCGACGGATGAGCGGGCGCGAGTTCGGGCGCCCCGTGCCTGGCATCGGCCAAGCGCCGCGGGGGGTTAGCTGATGGGCTCCGATCTGACGCCAACCTCCGACCTCTCCGGCGTGCTGATCCCCTGGGCGCTCTCGCACGTCGCCAAGATCGGCGACGGCTACGACTGCGCCGACACGCGCCCAGGCCCCTTCACGCCGTCCGCGCGCACGTCACTACGCCTTGAAGCGTCGATGCCTCCCGGCGTCGCGTACCCATCCACGCTGACGCGCCTTGACGTGCAGGCGATCCGGTCGGGCTCTGCGGGCGCCACGCGCGCCACGTCAAGCCGCGGCCCCGCCGCAGGCATCGCGTACAAGAAGAACAACACCGGGGACTGGTACGGATGCGACGGCTACCACGTCCAGACGGGTGGGGTACGGCGCATCGTCAGCGAATCCACGGCAGGGATCTCGCAGCCGTCGATGGTGTCGCTCGCCAACGGGAAGATCGTCGCCTGCTACAGCACCGCCGCTGCCACCTACGCGGCGGTACGGGATGCGGACGGCGCGTGGACGACGGGGATCACGGTCACGGGCGGCAACGTCGCCGCGCTGGCGTGCATCTGCATGTCGCCGGACGGCGCGCTCCACATCTACGCGGCCCGCCCCACGTCGGGCGACGCGACGCCGCGGTGGGTCATCGCCTGCTACCGGTCGACGGACGAGGGCGCGACGTGGATCCCGGCGACCTACGACATTGGAAAGACGGACGTCAGCAACGCCGAGCGGTTGACGTGGACCCGCATCCGTGCGGGCTCCGTCAACGGCGCAGTCGCGCTGTTCATCAACACGACCACCGCGGGACCTGTCTACAAGACCCAGCAGTGGGTGAGCAGCGACGGGGGGTTTGCGTTCCGTCGGGTGTTCGACGAGACGGCAGGGACGACGGTGTGGGACGTGTCGCCCTACGCTGGCGCGCTCCACGTCGTGACGGCGGAGGGGACGGAGCTTCGGTATCGGGCGCTCGCGAATCCCGCCGGGTCGCTGCTGTCGACGGGGTATGTGAAGATCACGGGCTCGCCAGCCGTAGCCGCCACCGACCCATGCGCGATCGTCGCCGCTCCAGACGGCACGCTCTACATTCAGATCGCGGACTTGTCCGGTACCAAGTACGGCCTGGCTGGCTACAAGTCCACCGACCGCGGCACTTCGTGGACCGAGACAGGCCCCAACCTCAAGACCAACAGCACCACCGACGACCTCACCAGCCCGGCGCTTGCGTTCTCCCGCGGGACGCTGGTCGGCCTGTTCTGCGACGGCACGACGGCACGCGGCATGTACGAGGGCCGGTGGGGTGGCAACACGAACGCGACGATCGGGTCCAACGTCACCGGGCGCACCGCCGAGCTGGAGTCATGGTGCGCCGTCGACACCCTGGGCGGGTCTGGCTGGTCGCTCGTGTCGTCCACGGGCACGCCGACGACTTCGCTCGACGTCGATGCGAATGGCTACGCGTCCTACAAGGTCGTCAACGGTGCGGGCGACTCGGTCGTGTACGAGAGCCCGACTGACACCAGCACGCAGGCGGCGATCCAGCGGGTGATTGCGCGCGTCACGTCCGCGGGCGGTACGGCGCTGACGATCGGATTCAAGGCCGACGACATCCAGACGGACGTGGAACTGACCAAGACCGGGATCGTGGCCTATGACCACGGCGGGAGCCCCGGATCGTCCACGTCGCACGGCGGCAGCACCACGGACTACATCGAGATCGTGTGCATCTCCGACCCGTCGTCGGGTGGCCGCTCGATCGTCGCGTGGCGCATCCACGACAACACCGCAGAGCGGACGTTTTCCACGCTCACCCCGATCACCGGGCAGGCCAGCACGGGCGGCGGGGACATCAGCGTCAAACTCTCGATCGGCGTCACGACCACAGCCTACATCAACCGCGTGGTCCGCGCCAAGGCCGATGCGTTGACGCTGGGCGAAGGCTGGGAGTCGCCGCTCGCGCGCCCGTACAGCCTTGACCCTGTGTCGCTGTCGGGCTCGCAAGCGCACCTCACGGGCGGCGTAGACGTGACCATGACGGGCGGTGTCGCGGTGCTCGACACGGTGACGCAGACCATGTACCCGGACGCGACTCGGCGCGTGTCCAACGTGCTTCCGAATGTGTGCCCGTCGCCGCGTGCCGTGTGGCGGTCCAGCACGGACAGCGATCAGACGCTCGTGTTCGTGATGCCGCAGCGTGATCGGCTGGCGCTGACCGGGATCTACCTTGACGGCATGGTGGGGATCGGGTCGGTCGACGTGACGTGCGGGCTCGCCTCCGCGACGGTCAGCCTGACCACGACGATCCGCTACCGGGCTCTCGGCGGAAACACCGTGGTTCCCAGCACCACGGGCAGCGTCACCCAGCGCGCGTTCGTGCGCGCGGACGAGCTCAAAGGCTGGCGGTTCAAGGATGCGGCGGGCACGGTGCGTACCGTCGTCGGCAACTCGGAGGGCTCGCTCACCTACGGAGCCAGCATTGCCGAGCACCGCGCCACGATCTACCTCGACGGCACGACCGACGCGGCGACGAACAGCACCGGCACGCTGTACCCGGCGCGGGCCTTGCTGCTTGGGTTCTTCGACGGCACCGGATCCGACGACGTGACCGGCGTCACCGTGTCGATCCCGAGCGCCAGCAACACAGGTGCAGGGACGTACCGAGAGATCGGCGTGTGCGCCGCGGGCCGCGTCCATGTGTTCGGCGAGTCGCCCGACCTCGGGGATACGCTGTCGATGGACAGCGCCGCCAACGTCCAGACCATGAGCGACGGCCAGCGGTACGCGGCACGGCGACAGGCCGACCGGCGCAGCGCCGAGATCGCGTTCATGGACAGCCCGCACGCGGCATCGGCCATGTTCGGGACGGCGACCTCCCCGGACTACGTGGTCGTCACGACCGGCGCACGGTCGGCGGCGGCGCGCAACGGGATCCCGTTGGTGGTGGAGGGCATCATCCGCCGAGCAGCGAACACGTCCAACGGGCCGTGCGTGTGGATCCCCAAGATCCCGCGGCAGTCGTCGGCGGGCTGGGTCGCGCAGACCTTCAACCTCGACGCCACGATCTACGGCCGCATCACGTCTGCGTACCGGCGTGAGGCTGTCGCCAACGTCGGGCTGCGGTCCGTGTCGCAGGTGTTCCGCGTCGGGGCGATCCGGTTTGAGGAGGAGCTGTGACCTGGTCCCTCGCGTGGTCGCTGGGTGGCCTGTCGGGCACGATCGACGACGTGGACGTGCAGTGGTCCGAGTCGATCAGCCTCACGCGCACCACGGGCAACTGGCGGCGGGCGTCGCTGGACGTGCTGCTCCCGATCGACATGCGGGCACAGCGCGCCCACCCACGCACCGGGGCGGCCACGCTGTACTGGAACGGCGTGCAGATCATTGACGGCCCGTGGCGCTCGCCCGAGTACCAGCAGGCCAGCGACGGTCGCGCACGGTTCGCGTTCGAGCTGTCCGACGATGACGAGGACGACCGCGGGACGTGGCCTCCCGTGTCGTTGCAGTACCCCCGGCGCGGACCTCGGGAGATCAGCAACAGCCAGATCGTGATCGAGCCGGGTCCGCGGACATGGGGTGGACTGATCCCCGGCAAGTGGCTGGACGTCCCGATTCTATCGTCGGTCGAGTTCCCGAACATCGCAGAGCCCGCGGAGGGCGCAACGTGGCCGTACCCGATCGGGCGGCCCGGTCGCGGGGCAAGCCTGCCCGCTGTGCCTGCTTACGTGTACGACACCCGGATCACGGGCGGGAACACGCGGAAGGCTGGGATCTCTGGTGTCCCGGTCGACTGCACCACGATCACCGTCTACGGGCCGACCCGCGACGTGTGGCGCGTCACGGTCACGAGCGCGACGAACGCGTACACGTACCGCCTGACGCTTGTCATCCCTGGCGGCGACGACCAGACCGTCACCTACACCAGCGACGGCAGCGCGACGATCGACGAGATCGTGACCGGCCTCGCAGCGGCGTGGAACGCGGAACAGCTCGTCACGAGCGCGGCGACGGCGACGGGCGGCTCAGGAACTGCCGAACGGCGGAAGACGTGCCCGCTCACGCGCGGGCCGGCGTGGTATGGGTGCTCACGGGCCGATTGTAGGCCTTGCCCGCCTT
>ERZ650308.941-NODE-941-length-15538-cov-6.302332_pt1 | contig 15538 bp, 33 predicted proteins | sample MGYA00376244_ERZ650308 | MGnify/ENA primary metagenome ERZ650308 (study PRJEB26733, sample SAMN07839295) | wastewater metagenome | biome: small river; feature: stream; material: water | place: USA: North Carolina | collected 2016-04-26 ...
ATTTTCTTTGAATTTTTTAATGTGTTTCATATTTTTAATTAGTTATTTTCTATTATATATTAAAATTAATTTCCAAAAAAAACTACACATAACAACGTGTATAAAACATAGCCAATATAAACTAAATTATTATTATTACTCATAACATTGTTTTTAATTGGTTAAAATACCATCGTTTCCGGCGGATTTGTTTTAAGCGCCTTATAATACCCCTTCATCTGAAAAAGAATAATAGCATTTATCAGACGATATTATAATATGATCTAATAAATTTATGTCTAAGAATTTAGAGGCGTTTTTAATCTTTGTAGTTAAATCTTTATCTGCATTACTCGGTTTATTACTGCCTGATGGGTGATTGTGGCAAAGTAGTATTGAAGTCGCTTTGCATATAAAAGCATGACGAAACAATAACCGAACATCTACAACCGTGCCAGTAATGCCCCCAGACGATAATTGAACGATATTGATAACGCTATTGTTGTTATTTAAATACATCACATAAAACCTTTCAGTATCGTAAATGTCACCGTTATATTCATTCAGAAACAGGTCAAAACTATCTTTAGAATTACTTATTTTAGGTGCATTGTTAAGCTTGTTGATATTATACTTCGCAATGGATTCTGATACATTACTGAAAAATTCTTTATTAGTTGATAGTATATTTTTCATTTTATCTTTTTAAGTTCGTTTAAAAATGTCCGCCCGATTTGTTTTAGACAATACTACTAATAGGTTTCCTTAACCATTCGGCAAAGCCACAAGGGGTAACTCCCAGTCTTTTACATAATTTTACATATCTTACCTCGTAATTAAAACGCAAATAGTATTCAAGAGGAGGAACTCTACTTGTGCTTGTATCTAAAGATTTTTCTGTTTTCCAACTTCTTAAAAGCCCTTGTGCTATATATTTAGGTTCTTTTTCCATAGTGGTTATTTAATTTACTTGCATTACTCTACCCCAAAATTCGGGCGGATTTGTTTTAAGCGGTCTGTTAGCCAAATAACACTTCTTTATAAAGTAAGTATTGTATAAGACTATCAGAACTATCACCGTCATATTCTCCATTTACAAAGGTAAAAATTAATTCCATTGGTATATACTTCCAATAAGTTGTTTAGGATCAGAGTTAAGTAAGTGAATCTTTGCATAGTCATACTCACTTCTTTTATAAGTTATGCTATTTTGGTAGTAAGGATAATTACATAGTGCAGTATGAATAATGCCCAGTTGCTCTTTAAGAGTGCATACGAGTTTCATATTGATTATTGTTCTATATTTAGTTTAATTAGTTTCAATTTAGTTTAGATGCCATAAGGTTAACGCCAAAAATATGTAATTTAAGGGGTTTAGGCATCATTAAATGACCGAAAGGGGGTTCTGCCCCACTAAGGCATAGAAAGTCTCTCACATAGCCCCTTTTGAGGCTCAAACGGTATTTCTTTTGCATCTATCATAACCGTTTTTATCTCCTGCATTAAAAACAGTCAATAAGAGCGTGCCTATGTAGTTAGAATCATAACTAATTTTGCATAGGTAGGAGCTCCCCTCTATTGTTTCAACTTTAAATTTTATCTTTTCGTTGATATCAATTGGGCTGCCCTCTATCCAGTCCAATATTGACATTGCTTTATCAATTGGAAAATTTTTATCGGTGACTATCATGGATATTTATTATTAAAATGTTTAAAAATTCTTCACAATGCCCTATTTTGGAAGGGCTTTATATTATTGATTATCAGTAGTTTAATTTTTTAGGGTCTCAAAAATCACGGCAAAACACTTTTGAGACTTTTTCACAATTCCGTAAATTAACGGTATTTTAACATACCTTAATTTCCTTTGAAGTACTAAGATCAAAGAATGCAATTTGATTTTGTTCTTTTGCAATCTTGTTTGCCATATATTCGAAATCGAAGTAATATTTACCATTATCAGAATTAAGCCAGCCCCATATTACTTTGTCATTTCCTATAGCATGACCAATGCATTTGAGTAAACCAGTTTCATCAAATGAGTTTTGGGTTTCATTATAAGCTACCACAAACCCCTTAACTGCTTTCGTTAAATGGTAGCCGTTTGGTGAAAGGGTAATTTTTACAGTTAGCAGCAATTTTAGACATCCTTTTCACCTTGCTTTATTGCCAACAATAAATCGCAATATTCGTCTTCTTTTGCGACCATTATATCAGCTTCTTTTCTTGCTTCGGTCAGGTTATCTACACCCCTAACATTTACCACTTGTTCAATGTAGTGCTTTCTCAATTCGTTAAATTTCATTTCAGCAATACCCAAAGCCCTTTGAATAATTGCTATTTCTTCGTGTGTTAATTTTAAAGTTCTCATAAAAAACTGCTGCTAACAGCGTGTTTATGCAAGCTGGCGGACAACTTGCGGTTAATATTTAAGTTCGTGCTATGCCCGCCTGACATAAACACGCCAACCGTTATCGGCAATTAAGACCATAGCTTTACGGCAGTTTCATGTTTCGATTTTAAGTCTTTTACTTTTTTGCTCGCATAAGATAATGACATTCCGTGAGGTCGCTCCGCTGGGTTGTCTTTTAAAAATTGATGATATTCTTTTGCTTCTTCGAGTTGAATAGCGAAAAACTCTAAACTTTCAGGCATTGAAAGGTCTATTTTGTTTGCCATATTTTCCCAATATGCTGTACGCTCTCTGTATGCTTCTGCCTTGTCTGCTTCATTTACTGATTTTTCCATTCTTTTCCAATTCCTTTCAATCAATGCTCTATGCCTTTTCTCGCTATGATGCCCTACTTTAATCGGTTCTGCAAGTGCTAAAAAGTCTTTTCCTTCATTGCTTGCTTCGTATGCTGCATTACTTCTTTTGTCTGCATTGTCCGCATACCCATTTAGTTTTTCAACCTTCTGTTTTGCTCGTTCTTGGTTATTAAATCCATCCGCACGAGTAATCGAATAGCAATACATAGGATTTTCTTTTGTTCCTGTATAGCCTACAAAATTGTGAACTATACATTCGTTTTCTTTTCCGTACTTGGTTTCAACTATAATAGTATCACCTTTTTCGTGTTTTTCTTCGCATTGTGCCACAAATACATTCGGGCAATATTTTTTGTAAGTATTCATATTATTTTGATATTTATTTGATTAAAAAATTAAAAGCCGATAACACGGTATATATGTCATGCCTTGCCGCAGGCGCAACACAAGCCACGCCACATATACCCATTCGTTAGCTGCTATTTTACCGACCACTCCGAAAGTTTAGATTTGACAATTGACCTCAGTTCATCAACCTTTGATACGGGACAGCGAAAAGCAACTGTTGTGCGTAATGCTAAGACCACAGCCGTTTCGCAAGTTTCAGCTTACTTTCAATGTCGTTTAATTCTTTTTTTGCATAGGTCAAAGAATAAGAATGACTTCTTTCAATAGTTCCGTTTTTAAGTCCTTCGTGTTTTGCTTTTGCTTTTTCAAGTTCAAACTCATAAAATTCTAAACTTTCAGGCATTGAAAGGTTTATTGTATTCGCTTTGGCAGCCCAATAAGCAACACGGCTTTCATATTCCTCAGCTTGTTTTGAAAGTTCAACGGCTTTACTCATTCTATTGTGGTTGCGTTCAATTAAAGCCCTGTGCCTTTTTTCGCTGTGGTGTCCTACTTTTATAGGTTCTCCAAGTGCGAGAAAGTCCGCACCCTCATTTGATGCTTTCCAATAATTATCGCTTTTCTTTTCTGCATTTAAAGCAGCGTTTTGAAGTCTTTCGGCTTTTTTCTTCGCCCATTCTTGTTGGTTAAATCCATCAGCCCGAACAATTGAGTAATAAAAATATCCTTCTTTTTCGGTTATTAAATTAAATACGATGCAATCATGTTCCTTGCCGTATTTTGTTTCAATTTGGATAGTTTCTCCTTTTTCGTGTTTTTCAGTACATTTTGCCAGAAAAACATTAGGTACAAATTTGCTATAAGTATTCATAAATTACTGATATTAAAGCACTACGCACAACACGCAATATAAAACATGCTGGGTTTCGTGCGGTTATTATTTATTTTCTCTCGTTTTAAAGTTCGTGCGGTTCGACAAATTCGTGCTTTGTAATCCAGCACGTTTCATATTGCCATCCGTTTTAGTTTGTTCTGAGTATTTAGGTTTAGCACCCGAATTTCTTCGAGTGCCTCCCCTTGTTTCTTTTTTAGTTTTCGATTTTGTCATTTTCTGGGTTTGCTTCTGTTTGCCAAATATCAAATATTGTATCAATTTTAAAATCTGCGTGCCAATAGTGTTTGAATAAACATTTTACTCCGTTTTCTTCATATCTTATTTCAACTTCGTTATTTGAATTAAACTTCGCTAAACCGCTACCAATTACACCAAAATCTTTTTTTGCATTGAAATACCAGTTTTCTAATCTTGCGTTTGTGTGAGCTATTACATTTGTCATTTTGTTTTGTTTTAATTGTTTAACGATACAAATATACAACCTTATTTTGAATATATAAATTTTAAGGTTAATGAATTCGAACGTTTTAAATAAGTCCGCCCGATTTTATGGTAATTCTTTATAAGAATCATTTACCCCCTTAATACCTATTATTAAAACGAGGGCACAAAATATAATACTCATATACTAATTATTGATTGTCTGTGAAATTTATGCTCTTGTCGGCTCCAGTAACGTTTTACCCTTACACGTATTGTTAAATCCTGCTTATCGGATTCTTTTTGTTGTTGCTTCTCTGCCCTTAATAACTGGCTAATTGCTTTGGGTGTTAAGGCTTTTACTATTGGTTTAATCCAACTTTGCAAGGTAGATAATACCTTATCAGTAATAGCAAGGGTATTGTATTTGATGAGGTCGAATGCCTCTTTTAACGTGATCTTACATTCCTTAACAATACGCCATATCTCGGACATGAATTCACTTGTATATTGTCTTGCAAGTATTTGATCATGTATGGAATAATTGCCTTTTGGATTGTGTTTGTAAGACTTACATATTCTTAAGGCATGAACAAAGTCATTGATGTTATAGTAAGCATTCATTTTGATATTGTTTTAATGGTTGAATAATAGAGGGGTTCGCTTTAAAAAAATCCGCCCGAACCCCTTAAGAAACTGCCTAATAATTATTTGTTATGAACATGACATAAACCGCTTTTGTCAGTTGTTTTGTTGCGGCATTGTTTTCCTGTACTCTTAGCCGTTGCCGAACATTGCACGGCAATTAGCCGTACATCAGTACTTTTTTGACCTCCATGCATCCAGCATTTTGCCCCTATTTCAGTGACTTTGTTTTTACAGGGGTGCCCTGCTTTTGTTGGTGCCCCACAATAGATCGGGTCGGATTGACTGTAAGATAAAGAAGACATGAACAATGCAACGAATAAAATAATGTTTTTCATAATGGTATTAATTTTAATGATTAATAAATAATAACACAAAGATAAAAGCAGTTAATTTAAAAAACAATAGCTTAATATATTTTAACAAAATTTTAACATATTAAGTATTTTATTATATTAGGTAACTTTTTACCCCTTTTAAATAACTGCCGTTTGCACTACAAATATAAGGGCATAAACCCCTGATATTTTGTTAATGATTTGTTAATGATTTGTTAATGTTTGTTAATACAATTTAAGGGATCAATAAGACGATATAAAAGCACTTGTACCATTTTGATCCCTGAATACCAAAAACATTATAACAATATGCACAGCCCCTTAAAACATTAAAACAGACTTATTCCATACTAAATCTTATCAGATCCGTTACACATTTAGAAACCAATTGTTTTAAAGAAAACTATTTAGAAACAATTTGTTTTATTTGTTTACCCTATTAAGTTTGGGATCATAATATTATTTGGCTAAATGTACTTATGACAAAATGTTATTCGATAAAATGTAAATTGGGCAAAATGGAATTCGGAAAAACAGACGGGGGGTATCCGAAAATTTTTTTGGCAGGGGGAGGGGGGAAGGGCGGAGGTGCTTGCACGTAACATTTACACCCTTTTAGGGTTACGTCCCTTTTAGGGTTAGGCTCCTTTTGGGACTTGACTTCCCCTTTTAGGATTACGCCCCTTTTGGTATTGGGACCCCTTTCCGATTTAAGGTTAGTCACTTACATTACATATTCCCCTTTTAGGGTTAGGCCCCTTTGGAATATGGACTACCACTTTAGATTTACTGCTCTATTAAAACATGTTCTGCTATAAGGGACCGGGGGCATGTTTATTTATTCACTAAAAGGGGGAGTGGTTTATATGTGTACTTAGGTATAGTCTGTTCTGCTCTAAATATATCGGTCAGGGTGAATGTCCCTTTGGATTCACAGAATTCTTTTGCTTCTTGTTCTGAGATTACAAAGCAATATGGGGAGTACCAATAGTTATTTTTCATATCTGATCCCATGATAGGATTTATACAGGCTTTCTCTATAAGGAATAGGGTTTGTTTTATTTTAAATGTTTCGGATAGGGTATCTGTGGGTATTTCATATAAAGGGAACATTGCTTGGTTATATATGGATACGTATTCTCCGTGTTCTGGGGTTTGTTTGTGTTGTGGACCACCTCCTTCGTAGGTGAATAAGCAGTATGGTTCTTCTATTCTATGTAAGCATAGTATTAATGGGTTTTCTTTATTGGTGTTATAGTCAGGGGAGTATAAGTTACCTACTATTAGTTCTTCTATTTTGTTTATTTGTTTCATGCTAATTAATTTTTAAACAAATCCGCCGGATTTTAGTTATACGATAAATTGAGTTATTGTTTATTACCACGATGCTTTTCTGAACTTCTTTGTGTATAGAAGTAGCCTGCATAAGAATCCGTAATCATGACATACAAACTTCTTTCCTATCCAAGGAAAATTTTCGAACTTTATATCTGTGAAAAAGTCAGGTACTTTATCCGGCCTGAGCTTTCCATACATCGGTAAAGTCTTTTCCATTAAGAGTAGTTTTCCGTTAGGGGATATCCACTTTATAGGAGCAAACCAATCCTTCACCCATGCAAGTTCTCCGGATAAGTATTTTACATCATCCCATACTAGATATTCAGAAGGGTTGTGTAAAGTGTTGCCGGTTTCCATCTTTATTACAAGATTCGGTGCCAGGTTGTAATCATAAACTGTTCTAGTTTGACCCTCACCTATCTTCTTCCCTAACATAGTTAATACCAGATCGGTCACTAAGTCTTGTTCTGAAGATAGGTAACATAGGTCCTGAATGTTGTTGAAGTTGTTTTCTAACTGCATAGATTAGTCATCAATTATATCTCTATTAAAAACCTTCGTATTAATTTTTTGTAGTGTTACGGCTTTTTGTCATTGTGCTGTTTGATAAAAGTTCGTATATAACTATGTTACCTGCAAGTGCTACATTTCGTTTCCAAATGGAAGTTCCGTTAAAAAACTTTTATTAAAATCTCCCACCCGCTTTTTAATGAGTTCAAAATATTGTTCTTGTTTTTCCATAAGTATAAATTGTCTTTTGGTTTTTACACAGGTTAAAGCAACAGTTCCACTTCCCCCAAACGGGTCTAACACAATGTCGCCTTCATTCGTAAATGATTTTACAAAAAACTCAACCAATCCTTCGGGAAATGTAGCGGGGTGTAATTGCTTATCTGAAAATTGGTTGCTTACATTATTCACATTTATCACATTTGAAGGTCTTGCAAGTCCTAAGTTCCGTATGTTAGTGGTATTCATTCCAGTCATTCCGCTTCCGTTTTTAGGTGCTCCACATTGCTTTCTGTAAGTCCTTGCAATACTTTCTTCCTTTATCGGTGTTCCGCAAGCCACAGGGTTAAATGTGATTTCATTCGGTGAGTTTTTTGTAAAGTGGTATATCGGCTCAAACGCATTTTTAAACCTTCCTTTCAAACTGCCTGGAAAAGCATTTTTAGTCCAACAATATTCTTCCACAAACATAAAGCCTGTTTCTCTTTTCAATTGGCAAATCAAATCATAAACATATAGGCTTCTTTCGCCATTATTGGTATGTGGTTTTATGTTTAAAAAGAAACTGCCAGTAGGTTTCAAAATGCGTTTTATCTCTGCTCCAATTGGTAAAAACCAATCAACATATTCATTCTCATTTGTGCCTCCGTATGTTGCTTTTCTGCGTTCAGCATAAGGTGGTGATGTAAAAACCAAATCAATGCTATTATCATCAATGGTTTTCATCAAGTCCAAACAATCTCCAAACAATATTTCTTTTTTTCCTTCGCTCATTTTAATAAAAGTTTTTTTGTTCTCCGTATTTAAGTTTCTCGTTAATTAACCGCACCAGCAGGTAACACCACCTATACGCAAGTTTTGTGAAAAACAAAACCTGACGTATAGCTGAAACGTTAGTGGAAAGCTGGCGGAGAAGGACATAGCATCCAATGACTTATCCCATCTTCACCAACAATCCAAAAATCATTATCTTCACTACATAAAAATTTACCATCACCTTTGTAGCACCCTATCATCGGTATTTTACCGCCATACCAAAAGAAACACCAAGAATCTATTTCGGGTAAATTTTTATTCGTTTCAATCCAGCCATCCGCTAACAAGCGGTTAGCGTCATTGCCGTTTTCGTGGTTTGTTGAAGTGCTGTTTTCCATATAAAATTCTTCTTTTGTTATAGGTACCCATGCGCTGTAATCGAAAGTAGACGCTTTAAAAGTATCTACTATTTGCCTACCTTCCATTTCATCTAATAAAACTATATGATCTTTCCACCGGTAACTCTGTTGCAAAAACAACCTTTTGTTAGTTTTATGCCGCCAAACTTTAAGACCGTGTTCATTTAATTCCATAGTTTTATCTTAGTGGGCCCCACAGGATTCGAACCTGCAACCTAATGATTATGAGTCATTTGCTCTGACCGTTGAGCTAAGGGCACTTATTATTGTTCTTGTTCCTTATCTTTTAATTTGGACATAAATGATGTAAACATTATAAATAAGCAATACACTGAGGCTAATTTTATTAAATAACTTATCATATGAATACTATTTAAGATTTCATAATGAATATGAAAATACTTAATTCCTCTAAAGTTAATATAACTTGTCTATTACCGACAGGCATATGTACAGTAATAGAAAGTAACTGGGTTTCATTGAATTTAACTATTACGTCACCTTTTTTAGCTGTTATATTATCTTCTATTACGAATCCTGCTTTCTCTAACCATTCCTTACAATTTGGAACCTGCATATATTTTATTTATAGGACAAATATACCACGGATACTTTTAATATGCAATTTTTGGATAGTTAAAGTTTTCTTAAAACAAATCCGGCCGGTTATTTTGATATACCTGTACGTATAGTAGTTCCGGATGTTATTATATATCTGGTTATCATATCCAGTATTATTTTCAGGGTAGTGTACTCCTTTTCCTGTTTATCCTGGGTTTCCTTACTTTGAAATACATCGCACGCCGGTTTATCTGAATCCTTAGAATTATAAAGCATTCGGATACGGTTATCTGTCCGTATGTAGATATACCACTCCACATTCCCTTGCTACAAAATATATGAGAATCATAGAAAGCTGTTTGTATGTTGGGTTTTATTAAGGTTATGGAGTTAGGGTCCATATCAATCTCCACCCCATAAAAATCAAAATTAATATCTACAGAAAAGTTTCCTTTTATGGACACTTCTGACCCATACACAATAGGTATATTTTTACGTAGAGCTTCGGATAGAGTAGATACTCCATAATCTGATCCTATAAATGACTTTGAATAAATAGGTAAGCATATCGCCGCAAGTAGCAACAATGTAAATAGATTTCTCATATCGGTTTTTGGTTTTAAAGTTTTATCTTAGCAACTTATCTATTATTTCTTCCCTGAACCAGTATTTTAGTTCTAAAGGTTTTGTAGAATATATCATCCTATTTTTGGAAGGCATGGCAGCAAAACACCAGAAAAAGGAAGACTCGGTATTACATAAGAATTCAGAATAATGCCGGTTATCATGTTCTATACACTTTTCTAAAATATCTGCCCGGAAAATTAACACAGCCTTTTTTCTTTTTAAGAGTAAAAACGTCCAGCATAAAATTAATATTACAGCACATAATGCTATTTTCATTTCATATTGTTTAGGAGGTTGTCTATTATTTTTATTCGGTGATACAACCCCTTTTGGATAAGAGTTTCCTTGAATTCTTCAAGTTCTTTTTTAGTATAGGGTCCGTAAGCGCTGTTAGTTATTTTATTCTCAAACTCTTTATCACTCAATTCCGCATCATCTTCTAAAAATCCAAGTTCATCAGCTTTATTACCTAAAGCCAATAAATCTAAATCAGATAAAGCTTCTTCTAAATTTTCTTCAGTAGGATTGAACTTTTTTCTTATAGTAAGTATTTTCTTTTTAAAAAGATCTTGATCAAAAACTATTTTTGATTTTATACAGTTTTTGTTATCATCTATAAATCCATCTATTAACTGTTTGTTTAATTTATATGTTTTGGCTAACTCCTTAAATTTCTTTATATCGTATTCAAAATTTCCGGTTCGTATTAGTCTGTAAGATGCGTATGCATCCGGTAATCCTATTGCTGTACATTTTGTATTTAAAAACAAATGTAATGCCTCATCCTGTATACAGCCGGATGCAACAATAGCTATGTTGTATCTGGACATATTTATCATGTCCGTCATTATATTTACACAGTTGATATCTCCACCATCACTTGCTAAATAAATACGTATACCTGTTACATCTCCACACAACATTTCATTATACAGTTTTGTGAATTTTTCTAGTACAGAATTATCTATTTTCTCTGTTATAGTGAATACGGCCGGGCCGGTGAAAATTACCGGAATATTATCGTTGTTATTATCTTCCATCAGTTTAAGTTTATATTAGTGTTAGGGTTTGATAATCCAGGGAATTTTAACTCCTGCCTTATATTTATAACAGCTTCGCAAAGATTATTTGTGTTTGTTACTACAGTAAAGTCATTTAACTTTACAAATGTATCTAATGTGTATAAAAAGAAAGTAGGGGTAGCATGTACCTGCGGCCATTCTCCTGCCATAACCTTTTCTTTATACTCTTCGAAATTTTCGATAACGTCTATATAATCCAAAGGTATTCCAAGTTCTTCACAAGTCTTTTCTACCCTTGGACGTATTACTTTACAAGGAGGGCACGTTTTTGAAGAAAACATAAATAGTTTTACTTCATTTTGATCACATTTATTTTCCATTTAGTTATAAATTATAGGCTTCCACCCGTCAGAAATTCTATCCTTATACAGTTCGCTTGTTACAGCTCCTTCAACATTTTCCCACAAGAACATGGTACCATACTGCATTCTTTTACATAAGATGCACTGTATACTACCATCTATATCATACCGGCGCAACTTATGCTCCAATACTTCAGTAAGTTTTCTATTCGTAGAACTTGCTTCTAAATCCATTACCATTACCACTCCGTAACTAAGAAACAAGTCGATCTAATTTAGATTCAAGTAAGGACAATTCTCTTTTTAGCTTTTTAAGGCATTTACCACATATATTATTTTTAGCATCCCTTATAAGCTCTTTTACTTCTGTTATTTGTTTTTCAAGTTCTACTATTTCTAGATTCATAATATATCAGATTCTTTGGTTTGTGTAAGGCCTAATATTTCCGGAGATAGTTTTTTTTCTAGGAAAGTAAGTGTTTTTTGTACATCCTTTTCCCACTCTTCTATGGAGTTAAATTCTCCTTCCTGTAAATGTAATAGGTGAGAAATAATAGCTGACTTATTATGAAGTGAAACCATTACTGAGTTTTCATCTTCAATAAATCTTATTTCCGCCTTTGGAAACTTATTTCTTATAATTTTTTCTATAGCATAGTCATCTATAGGAAGGTCATTATAAAAGACCTGCTTGTTAATCAATTTGAGTATCGCCATTTTTAATTATATTTAGATTTAAAAAGTCTATGCAGGTGTATAGCATCCGCATGGTTATCATCAATTACATCTATACCTAGATCTTTGGCCGCTTGTATCATAACATCCTTTTTTGCATTACCTTTACCAGTAGCAAATTTCTTTATTTCTGTGGCAGATTCATGTGCGTATTCTATTGCGTAATCTTCACATAAAGTTTTTAGTACTCCTATCATTTCTGAGGCTACCATTATTGAAGCTTTAAACAAACCAGCCGGTAGTTCATAAACAATTACATCCGGCCTTTCTAATTGTATCATTTCTAAAACCTTTGCTCGAAATCTAACCAATCTCATACCTATGGACTCTCCTCGTTTAACTGAGAAATCCCATACACCAGAGGAAGTATCGTTACACCATCCTGTTTTAGTTGCTATGTCCAGCGCTAGTATTTTCATTTTCTGTCATTTTACCTGTTGTTATTAAATAATCATAAAGTTCTAAACCTTCTTTGGAGAGATCTTCAGGTTCTATAAATGTACAAGTATGCATTTCACCTATAGATTTATGTATAGGCCCTAAATAAATAGAATTAAATAAATCCCCTTTATAATCAGATAAGTTATACATGTAAACCATAAGTATACCATCTTCAACATCCCTGGTTCCTCTACATGGGTCATTTTCCTCACAAAAAATAGCAAGTCGATGTTTTATAGGAGTATAATAACCTATCTCATCCTCTTCAGTATTTTCGAATACTACGCTAATAGTTGAATTCCAATTCATAGTTTATCTTATTTGTTCACCTGGTTTTAAAATATTTAAAGGTTTTACTGTTTCCTGAACAACCCTAGCCGGTGCGGATTTAATTGTTCTGTTTAAAGTATATGCAGAAATTATAGATATAATTAATAAAATTAACTTATCGTGCTTAGTAAAAAATACAGGTAGACTAGGGTCTAACATAAGTTCCATCAAAAAATTATATACTACAGCACTGTATAAACAGTAATAAATTAGTACCATCTTTATCTGAAGTACTACTGCTGTTAGCATCATGTTTGTTAATCCTTTAAACATTACTTTATTCTTTGACATTGAAAAATAACCAAAACATCTTCAGCAATTTTTAGCTGCTTCATAACTTCCTTTTTTATCTTGCCCTCTCTTCTTATCTTTGTAGCTATACGGCCCTTTACTGCTACTTCCTTTGGTTCATTTGATTCTTCATCGGCACCAATATAAATCAAGTACCAATCAAAAGTTATTACCCTGGGCTCGTTACGTGCTATCATAATTCTAAATATTTTTGATCAGTATTTATTATTTCTAATATTTTTGCAGTCAAACTATCTGAATTATAAATAGGTTTGATATCTGACACTTTCTTTTCAAGAACTTTCACCTTGGTAATTACCTTTGTAATTGTGTCTCTTTTCAGTAGTATTTGCTCTAACCTACATACATTAACTTCATGTACGTACTGAAGAGAATCTAGTGAATGCTTTATATTTACTTCCGGAGGACATGTTTTCTTACACATCTCGATTCCCAATATTGACATAGCTACTACTACAGCTATTATAATGTACAAAACTTTTCTTGGTATCATATTTATTTTAAAATTTTTTACTTATTCTTCCGTTCCAATTAGTTCCCATAGGTGAATTTTCTGACATTAGATGATATACAAATGTACCTGGGTGTAATCTTCGTTTGTTCTTGGGCCAGTTATTTAAAAATAATACATCAGACCTTGCCGCCGTTTCATGTCGCTCACTATAAGGTATAAATTTGCTGTTGTGAAACAACTGGAAATACCCTATCGGACAATACCCCATTTTGTCATGAAACATACGAGTGCTTATCGGATACTTAGTCTGTAAAAATACATAGTCACTATAAACATTATGCATGTCCTGTAATACATCTATGTACATATCTCTTCCTACTACATCAACTCTATCCAGTGAGTATAAGCAATCTGTTTCAAGTTCATCTGATTTCAATATGTTTTTAAAGTTTGCCGGCAACATTATGTCAGCGTCTAGGTGGAGTACCCATCCTTTTAATGTAAGTACATCAAAACCCGCATTTATCCCCTTACCTTTATTGAAAATTTCACCATTATCATAAAATATATCCGTTACTATACATCTTACTCCGTGCATATCACAAAGTTTCTTAGTATCTAAATCCTTTGAATCCGTTACAATTATCCAGTTATCCAATACAGATTTATTCTGTGAAATAACCAAGGATAAAATGTCCGAGTAATTTACGCATACAGTAACAGCTTCTATGTACATTATAAACTCTTTATTCTTTTTAGTAATTCTTTTATATCCTGTACCCTAAAGTACCCTACATCATACTTTTTGTTATGAGGCCTTGTCATTAAAAAACAGACAACCCCGGAACGTTGTAACTCCATAAAATTGTAAATAGAATCATCTACAAATACATCGCATTTTTCTTTCAAGAACTCTACCTTAGAACCATTAGATCCTACATTTACTAAATCTCCTTTAGGGAACCCGGCAGATTCCAACCACCTATTTGTAATTAGGTTATCTATAGGCCGAGCAGTTACATACCCTGAAATAGGATAGTCAAATTCAGCCGGATCAAATAATCTTGGTATAGATACCCAAAACGCATTGTCATTCTCTATCAATTTAAAATTTTCCCGGAACCGGTAATCATTCCAATCTGTAGGATGATTCATCGGTAATTTTAGGTATGTTAAAAAGTGTTTCTCGAAATCAGCTAATACACCATCTATATCCAAATACAAACGTTTAAGTGGTTTTTTAAACCATAAATCCCTATCATCACCTTTAGGGTATATGTGATAGTAAGCACTTAAAAAGTGGGCATTACACTGTATATGATCCATGTGTAATTCACCTGTTTCAGGATCGTAATCCTCGCCAGATTTAAAAGCAGCTAAATGCCTTTCTAAGGATTGTATAACATCTGTCCAAGCCATGCCCAATTCCCAATTTCTTGGGGCATATTTATTAGCACCTTTAGTTAATACCTTTGTAATACCCTCTAATGCTTTAGGGTGCAGTAAATCGTATCTCAATTTACCACTGTTGAATCTTAATCCTTTATGTTCTTGATTTCCGCAGTTTTTATAAGGACTTTCTATCTCTGGTTCCGATTCAGGATTTGGTTCTATAGGTATAGATGGCCAGCTATTTATATCAGAATAATCAAAAACTTCATCAGTAGAAGTAATAATAGAATTTATATTTTGTTCAGGAGCTAAATATGTATTACCAAAAGCTTCTTGGTACGTACATACATGTGTTTTTTTGTTATTGGTTTTTTCCATTGTTATTATAGTTTTGAATAAAAAATACCGTATTGTTCTGAAATCCTATCTCTTATTGTTTTTTCAAAGTTACCCCAATCATTTGACTCCAATACATATTTACCCGTAAATGACGAATCTAAGTCTATTATTTTTTCTTTTAAAAGGGCAGCCAAATCTTCCATAGCTGAAGATGAAAACATATTATCGTTCACATTATCAATAAAATCCCGGTTTATAAGCTTAAAACTTTCAAACCTCGAATAGATTCTATTAATTATCAAATCATCACTGAACTAAATACTAACC
>ERZ650308.942-NODE-942-length-15536-cov-4.549125_pt1 | contig 15536 bp, 6 predicted proteins | sample MGYA00376244_ERZ650308 | MGnify/ENA primary metagenome ERZ650308 (study PRJEB26733, sample SAMN07839295) | wastewater metagenome | biome: small river; feature: stream; material: water | place: USA: North Carolina | collected 2016-04-26 ...
TTTTGACAATTTTTAACGTGTTGGTGCCGCCTGGGCTGCCTATCGGTTCACCAAAAGTCAGCAGCACCGTGTCGCCCGGGCTGACCATTTTTTGTTGCAACAACACCTGCTCCATTTACTAGATAACCTGGGACGCGCGCTTTTGAAGAGGCAGAAGCAACTGCGATATTTAAAGCGCCAACAGTTGCATTGTTTGCTGCAGCCCATGCTTCAATATCCAAGATGGCTACATTTTTACGATTATCACCCACTTCAAAAGCATTGTAAGCTTCTTGTGTAGGAACATTGAAGCTGTACCCACCATCAAAGAAAGGTCCGTTATAGTTTCGTATACCGTTAAATCCAACGGCTACATTACCTTCGCTACATTGTAAACATCCAAAATCAGCTCCTTGTGCATCGGTATATTGGATTTCAAAAACCGATTCAGTTCCGTTTTCTCCTGTGTGTTCAAATATAGCATTGTAATTGGCAACCAACGAATACGTATTTGATGTAATTAATTGGTCGAAAATGGCCGCAGCAGGGGCAAATTTATTTTGATATAGATAGGCTTTTCCCAAAAGTGCTTGTGCGGCTCCTTTAGTTGCTCTTCCTGTTTGTGCTGCTGATGGATTTAGGTATTGCACTGCAAATTGTAAATCTGATTCAATTGAAGCATACACTTCATCTACAGACGAACGTGGAATTGTTTTTTCGTCATTCAAACTGAAACGTTGGTCTCCTTTTAATGGGATTCCACCAAACCATTTTACCAATTCAAAATGATAGTAAGCTCTTAAAAAACGTGTTTCAGCAATGACTTGATTTTTATTAGCAAAATCAGTTTTGTCCTTGAACTCAAGGATGTAATTACATCTTTGTACACCTGCAAACATCCAGTCCCAAAGGTTTTTTAAGTTTCCATTTACAGCAGTGTGTGTCATTTCATCTACTTGCTGAATTCCTGGGGTGTCTGTAGCTGCTTCTCCACCTGATAGAGTGTTATCTGAAGCAATTTCGCCCATCAATACATTGATGTAACTTGAATGAAGCATGTCATAGGCTCCAATAAGTGCATTGTTGTAATCGGATTCAGAGTTAAAATAATTTTCTGAGTCCAATGAGTAAACCGGATCTACATTAGCAAACTCATCTGAACATGAAGTAGTAAATAGCATACAAAATGCTACTATTACGCTTGATTTTATGATATATTTTTTCATACTGTTATTTTAGAAATTTACATTTAATCCTAACATGTAGGTTTTTGGAGTAGGATAAAATCCGTAATCAACTCCTCCACTAATTGGATTACCACTATTGGCAGCTGGATCAAATCCTTTGTATTTTGTGAACGTATACACATTGTTAACAGATGTGTAAATTCTTAATTTGGTTATACCAGCTTTTTCTAAGTACTTTTTGTTAAAGCTATACCCTAATTGTAAATTTTGGATTCTTAAAAAAGAAGCATCTTCTACAAAATAGCTAGAAAAAACGTTGTTTGTTGAAGCACCTGCAGTCACTCTTGGTACGGTATTGCTTGAACCTTCTCCAGTCCAACGATCTAAAACGTAGTTTAACTTATTCAGTTTTGCTTCTGTTCTTTCATAATTTCTTATCAAGTCATTTCCGATTGAAGCATACGAATAAGCAACAAAGTCAAAGTTTTTGTAGTTGAAAGAAAGATTTAAACCGAGTGTGTAATCTGCGATTGGTTTTCCGATATACGTTCTGTCTTTTGCATCAATCACATTATCTCCATTGATGTCTTTATATCTCAAATCACCAGGTGCCGAAACAGCTCCTAATGCTACTTGAGAAGGATGTGCGTCTACTTCCGCTTGGTTTTGGAAAATTCCGTCGGTTTCATAACCGTAAAATACTCCTATTGGCTGTCCAACTACCATTCTTGTTGGGTACAATGAATTTCCAACTCCAAAAGAACCGCCTTCCAAGTAGCCAGTACTGTTGTCTACTTGTAGTACTTTGTTTTTAAGTGTCGTAATGTTGAAACCTATAGAGTATTTTAAATCACTTGAGATTACATTGTTGTAGTTGAAGGCCAATTCAATTCCTTTGTTGCTTACCGTTCCTGCATTTACAGTAGGGGCACCCGAACCCGGAGCTGTTCCACCGTTAATTCCAGAAATTGGAACGTATTGAATTAACAATTTACTTCTTCTATCGTCAAAATAATCAGCCGTGATGTCTAATTTTTTGTCAAATAATTTGATGTCCAAACCAACGTCTAATTTTTTATCTGCTTCCCATTGGATTTTACTATTCGGAATCACTCCTGTAGCCACACCATTGGTTAATGTGTTATTGAAAACATACGTTGCTTCACCCGTCAATAAGGAATGGTATCTAAAATCACCAATATTATCATTTCCAAGTTCTCCATAACTAGCTCTTAATTTCAAGAAATTGATGTATTTGTTTTCTTTGAAAAAAGGCTCACTTGAAACCACCCAACCTGCTAAAAGAGAAGGAAAGATTGCTACTCTGTTGTCAGGTCCAAATCGGCTAGAGGTATCACGTCTTAAAATTGCTGAAAGCAAGTAACGTTCTTTGTAGCTGTAATCAACCGTACTAAAAAAAGACGATCTACGGTAAATACCACTATACGACCCTGCATCTTTTACACCCGCACCACCGGTTCCTTGCGCAATACTGATATCGGCAAATTCCCATGAGTTATAAGGAATGTCATACCCTGTTCCATATAAACCAGAATCAGTATATTGGAAAACGGTTGTTCCTAAGTTAATTTTTACTTTGTGGTTTTCTCCCAATTTAGTATCGTATTCTGCAAACAAATCCATGGTGTAATCACCAGCATTAATGTTGTTTTGTGCAACTACGCTACGTGTTACATTAAATACTTTATTCGGACCGTAATCAATTATTTTATAGAATGCTTTACTATTACTTCTGCTGGTATTAAAACCAATTCTTGAAGTAAATTTCAGTCCCTTTGTTGCCAAATAATCTAATTTAACTGTACCGCTCAATTTTTTCAAATTGTACGCATTGTACGTGTTGTTTATTTGTGCTAACGGATTGATAACTTCACTTCCATATCCTGAAGTTGAAGGAACTAACGTGTAGGCTCCATTTGTATCAAAAGGGGATAAAGTAGCGGGCGTATTGATCGCATTGAAAAGTACTGATCCAAGACCATTTTCACTTAAACTGGTTCTGTTAAAATCAGTATAAATTACATTAGTAGATAACTTAAATTTATCTGATAAATCCACTCCAAGAGATAAACGAGCTGTGCTTCGGTCAAATCCAGATTTTTCTAATCCTACAATACCTTCTTGTTTGATGTTAGATCCACTAAAAGAGTACGTAATGGTTTCTGAACCACCAGAGAATGTAAAATCGTTGTTGTGGATAGGTGCTTTTTGGAATACTTCATTTTGCCAATTGGTACCTGAACCTAGTCCGGTAGCATTAGGGTAAGGTAAGGCTTGACCCGAATTAGCATAACTTTCATTTAATAACAAAGCATATTCTGTAGCATCTAATAAAGATAACTTTTTAGTCGTTTCTTGCATTCCAACATATGAATTGAAACTCACTTTTGTTTTCGTGTTTTTCTTTCCTTGTTTCGTAGTTACCAAAATCACACCGTTCGCTCCAATAGCTCCGTAAACAGCAGCTTGAGCATCTTTTAGTACGGTAAATGATTCAATATCTGATGGGTTTAATAAATCCATAGAACCTGCATATCCGTCAATCAATACAAGCGGACCGTTAGCTCCATTGGTAGATATTCCACGAATTCGAATGTCATATCCAGAACCTGGTGCTCCAGAACCCGTGGTAACAGTTACTCCAGCCACCGTTCCTTGAAGGGCAAGTTCTGCTTTGATAGGTTTTAAGTCATCAATTGTTTTGGCAGTAATTACTGAAACAGATCCAGTAACGTCTTTTTTCTTTTTTGAGCTGTACCCTACAACCACTACCTCGTCCAATATTTTTTTGTCTTCTTGTAGAGAGATAGTAATCGTTTCATTTTTGGTAAACGTTTTTGTTACGGTAGTATACCCAATGTAACTGAATACTATTTTGTCTCCATTTTTAATGTTTTCTAATTTGAAATTTCCATCCAAATCAGTCGAAACACTAACCGTATTGTCTTTATTTGAGATGTTGGCTCCCGGAATTGGAATACCGTTTGATGCATCTACAACTTTTCCTTTAATTTGAATGTTTTGGGAAAATCCAAAACTCGAAAAGAGGATCAGTGAAAAAATTAAAAATTTTGTCTTCATAAATATTTTTGTTTTAGAATGCTAAAAGTAAGTTTATACAAATTTAAATAGAGGATTTGTGCTACAACAAAAAATATACAGTTTGAATTTTTTTTAGTTCAACTTTATTTTCTTTTGTCAGTGTCTCTGTTGCAAGTGTTTTTGGTCAGTTTTGAAGGATTTAACACTATTATTACAGCCCAGCTTGAACAATAAAATAGGGGTGATGTTGAGGTTTTGTATAGTTATTTATATCGAATTATATAGACAAAATGTATTCAACCAAACCTTGTTCGTGTGGAAGATCCATCTTTTTACGCAAACGATATCGTTTAATCTCTACACTACGCACTGAAATGTTCAATAATGGAGCAATTTCTTTTGACGATAAATTGAGACGTAAGTAGGCACAAAGACGTAAATCGTTTGGAGTAAGTGAAGCATGTGCTGCTTTTATTTTTTTCAAGAAGTCTTTATCAGCATTGTCAAAGGCTTCTTTAAACACGTTCCAAGTGTCTTCTTCATTGATGTTTCTTGTGATTGTAGTAATCACCGATTTGATGTTTTTATGGCTTCCTTCTTCCGATGTTTTTTTCAAATCTTCTTTGATTACAGCCAAAAGTTCATTCTTTTTGATTAAACTCATCGTAGATACAGCCAATTCTTTATTTTTCTCATCAACATCTTGTGTAAGTTGTTCATTTCGAATTTTCATCAGTTGCTGTTCTGTTTCAAGCTCTTTTATTTCAAGTAATAAATTGTTTTCCTCAATGAGTTTTGCTTCAATTTTTTGGTAATATTTTTTATATGCTTCGTTGATGTAATAGGCGATGATAATTGAAAAAAGCAGGTAAATGATGATGGCTAAATTTGTAGCATACCACGGTTTTGAAATGGTAAATGTGTAGGTAGCAATGTTTTCAGGTGAAGAATTGGCAACCTTAGCGCGTACTTTGAACGTATAAGTTCCAGGAGATAAATTCTTAAAGTTACTGTTTGATTTTACGCTCCATGAACTCCAATTATCTTGCAAACCTTCTAATAAATACTGGTATTCTGTATTAATGTATTTGTTGTATTCTGGAACAGTATAGTGGATGGTGATGTTGTTTTCGTCATAACTAAATTCCCCGTCTTCTTTGATGATGCTGTTGTTTAGGTTTTCATTTGTTTTGTTCGAACTGATTTTCGAAATGGAAACGCTGTAATTTTTAAAACTCAACTCATCTAAGTTGATGGTATAATAGCCATCAGTAGTTCCGATAAGGTAAATTGAATTTGAAATTTCGGTAATGTTTTCAAATCCAGACATTGAATTGGTCAATGAAGAAGGAATCGGAATGGAATTCTTTTTAAGCTCAGAGCTCAGTTTGCTAAGGGTATAATAATGCAAATAATTCTTGGTGAATACCCATATTTTATTCGATTTATCTACAATTAACTTCCCAGATGTGTATTCCTCATTTTCAAATATTTTACTCAACTGTTTTTCTTTTTCAAAGGTCTTTTTTTGAGTATTGTACTTAAATATACCTTTTTTATAAGCGTAATAAATCGAATTATTGAATTTTGTTAAGCTGGCATTTTTTCCTTTTTCCGGATTTTTAAACGTCCGAACTTCTGTAGCTTTCAGTGCGTTTTTATCGATCGTATATTCAAACACACCTTTGTATTCATGACTTACGATGACTTTGTTGGAACTCATTTCAAAGTAACGAGAGGAATAATTAAATCCAGCTATCTTATTTCGGAATTGCCACTGGTTGTTTTTGTATTCTAGAACCGACATCCCATAATAATTTCCTTGAATAATCAATCCAGGGTATTTTGCATCCGCTTCAAATTTCCAAGTTCCAGATTGATTAAAGATCAGATTACTGTTCGTTTCATTGATGATAAACGTTCCCGAGTCATGGCCGCAAAATAACGTTCCGTATTTTACATATAAAGACCAAACTTGCCCTTTTGTACCACGGATGTATTCAAAAGCACCATTTGATGTGTATAATTTACTGAATAGACCTTGGTTGGTACCAATATACAATCGGTTGTTATGTAGGATCGATGCATATACGGTTCCTAATATTCCGGTGTGATCGGTAAAAGTTTTTACAGGTGATTTTAGATTGATGCAATTGATTCCATTGTCGAGTCCAATCCATAAATTTTGATCTGCATCTTCCAGTAATGAAAGGGTGGTGTTGTTGCTTAAACCTTTGTTTTGTGTAAGATGGTATTTTAATTTTCCTTCATTTGATATGATAAATACACCATTGGAAATACTTCCTAAAGCCATGCTGCCATCGGTAAGCATTTCACTGCTGTAAATACTGCTTTCTTTCAATAATTCATCCACTTCTGTGTTGAATTTAAGTAAGATGTTTTGAGTATTTATTTTAAATAAACCATTCAGCTGGGTTTGAACCAGTAATCCGTCTTTTGTAGCAAATAGATTTACAATTCGATTGTTTTTGAAAACGGGATCATTGGAAATCAATTTACTTTTTCCGTTTTCAATTTCAAAAAGCCCTTCGCTTGCGCATTGAAAGTAGATGTTGTTTGACGTTTTGAACGCTTTTATGATGGTGCTCTTAGGGCTAATGATGGAAAACTTTTGCGAAACGGTATCGTAGATGTATATTTTGTTTAAGGATTGAAAAATGACCCATTTGTCATAATGCAAAATATTCCAAAATTGTTCGTCGTCAACGATTTTGTTTTTTATTTTTTTACTCAGGGAGGTGTAAGACAATTGGCCGTTAGCTTGTCGTTTCCAAAAACCAAATTCCATGTAACAGCCGGTATAAATAATGTTATTAATGACTTTTACAGATCGTAAAATGGTTTCGTTTGGAGAGGGGTATAAAGTCCATGTAGACCCATTGAATTCAAGTAATCCTTCGTTATTGGCAAAGTAAATGAATTGATTTTTGTCTTGAGAAATCATCCAATTCTGATTGCCTGCACCATATTCTTTGGGAATATAATTAGTGATGGGAGGTAATTCTTGGCTAAAGCCTAACGAACTGTTTATTACAAAGACTAAAAATAAAAGGTATTTTTTCATGAAATTCTAATTAATAGATAAATGTACTTTTTTTTTTCAAGTATTGCAATTGAACAGGTATTAAAAAAAAGCACGCCTTAAAAAAGGCGTGCTTCCAACGAAAAAAACTTACTTAACTTATTTTTTTACAAACTTAGTCGTGTTTGTTTTACCTTCAGAAACAGATTTAATGATGTAAATTCCAGTTTCTAAATTGCTAATATCTAAAGTGATGCTGTTTGCATTTGGAGTAGCCACTTTTACTTCTTGTCCAACAATATTATAGATGTTCACAGATTCAATAGCGCTCTCGTTCTCTAGAGTAATTGCATTTGAAGCAGGGTTTGGATATATTTTTAATGTGTTATTAGCGAAAGTATCATTCGCTAAAGCTACATTACTGAAATATACGTTATCTACGTACAATGTACCTTGTCCAACTGGTTGCCCAGCAAAAATTAACTGTGCAATATGTCCTCTAGTTGTTAAACCTGTGAAGTTTGATAATGCAATATCGTAACTGTTCCAAGCACCTAATGTTGGAGTGAAAGTTAATTCGTGTTCAACATCATCACCACCACCATAAGAAGCATTTGCTCCAAAATCAACTAATTTCATTCTAAATTGTGTCATGTTTGGAGTCCAAGCATCTACGTGGAAATACAACATACTTGTTGCATTGATTTGAGATGTTGTTGATTCAATACCAACGAAATCTAAATTGCTATATTTTTTAGTGTCATTTCCTTGGATTTGCATGTTTGTTAACGTTCCTGCAGACCATGAAGTTTGCCAAGTATCTACCGGTACATTAGTGTAAGCATTACTGAACATTGAGATTACATTGGCAGCTGGACGCGTAGGGGTCGGTGCTGCTGTCATTGGCTCAGTTGGTACATTTGAAACACACGCTGCACAAGAAGCCCAACATACGGTTGGTTGTGTCATGTTTGTAGTTCCAACAGTTAGTGTTCTATTGGTGTAACCACCTGTTGTAATAGTACAGCTTGATCCAGCAGTTAATGATTCGTCTCCTGCAGCCCAGCTATCTTTTAAAAATTTATATTCATAATTTCCAGGAGCTAAAGCAATTGTTGCTTCCCAAATTCCATCTGCATTGGCATCTGTCATTGCGTTTGTAGAATCTGACCAGTTGTTAAAATTACCCGCTACATGAGGAGTTGTAAATCCAGTTTGTTGAGACATGTCTACTTTGAACGTAACGGTAGCATTTTGTACACTACATGCTGCACAAGAAGCCCAACAAACAGTTGGTTGTGTCATGTTTGAATTACCAACAACTAAAGCTCTATTAGTGTAACCACCTGTTGTGATGGTACAGCTTGAGCCAGAAGCTAATATTTCATCTCCTGCAGCCCAGCTATCTTTTAAAAATTTATATTCGTAATTTCCTGGAGCTAACGCAATTGTTGTTTCCCATATTCCATCTGCATTAGCATCAGTTAAAGCATTTGCAGAGTCTGACCAGCTGTTAAAAGTACCCGCTACGTGAGGAGTTGTAAATCCAGTTTGTTGCGTCATGTCCACTTTTAAAGTTACATTTACCGTTGAAGGAGCTGCTCCAGCGCTTTCTACTGTTACATTGCCTAGTGCAGTTTCGTTTGCAGGGTTTCCATTTAGTCCTTTAACTGTAAATCCGTATTGAACGATTAAACCAGCAGGGATCGCTGTTACAGAGCTTAAATTAAATACTCCAGTAGCTGTTAAAGGTGTAGTTACACTAAAGTCAGTGCTGTATCCAGTAGCTGGGTTCAATCCTTTGATGAACGCAACAGCGGTATAGCCACTTGCTAAATTGTGGTTAGTAACATTACCAGTAAAGTTAACTACTTGTCCAGCTAAAGTATTGTTTTCAACATACGAATTTCCTTCAAATACTTTATTACCTAATCCAGCACCGTTGGTCCAATAAGCTTGATCACCTGGTGTTCCAGACATTGCATTGGCGTACGTGTTAAAATTTGGTTGTAATTTAATAGTGTTTGTTGAAGTTGTCATGGTAGTTTTAATATCAGCTAGTCCCCAAGCACTTCCAAACATGTACGTTGCGCCATCAGCACTAAATACATTTGCGTATCCTAGCCAACTAGATGATCCGCTTACCGTCACAGTAGTCTGTGCCGAAGAAAACTGACTCACTGTAAAAATACAAAGTGAAGTCAATAAGATTTGTAATGTTTTTTTCATTTTTTATTGTTTTTAGGTTTAGTCAAATATAGACAAGATACGTTTCCCTTGTAATTTATTGAAGTATATAAAAACTATACTATACAAATTAAGGGTTAAACTAAAAAATATCACATTAAATTATTGATAATCAGTATTTAATATAGTGATATTTTTATTTTTTTTCAATGCTATTTTTTATGATGATAAGCTAATGTTGTGGTAACCTATTACGTTTTCGTAAATTTTTTACAGAAGAATTGTGTCGATTTTATTAAAAAAAACGCCAGATTTTATTATTGTGGTACTAAAAAGTGAATTTGATAATAATACGTTATAATAATTAGGTACTCTAAAATTATTATATACTTTATATAAGGATACTGCATAAAAAAAACACGATTCATACAAATCGTGTTTTCTCTACATTTTTAATAATTGAAATTATTTTTTCATTATTTTTCTAGTAATCATTTTATCTTGAACACGCAACTTCATAATGTATAATCCGCTTTCTAAATTACTTACATCAATGGTTTGGTTGGTTGTTTGCATTGGATATTGAGCAATAAATTGTCCCAACGAGTTATACAAGCTGCAATCGGATATCATTTCTTCTGAGCTAATGCTAACTTCATTTGAACAAGGATTAGGATATAATTTAATTGAGGTAGTCCAATCATTATCATCGATTGACATATTGGTGTTCAGTCGAATATCGTCAAAATAGTAGTTTTCTCCAATTCCTGCTTCTCCAAAATTACAAAACATAACTACTCTTTTATAGCTGTTTGCATTCACAATCCCTGGAAAAGTAAAGGTCAGTTCTTCCCAAGCATTAGCAGTTGTATTGGTTGCATTGATCTCTACATTATAGGTTGCATTGCTTATGTTTTCTAGTTTTAACTTAAATACCTTACCTGCAAAAGGGGAGTAGACTTTCATCTTTATCGTATTAATGCTCGAAAAATCGATTGCAGTTCCTAATTCAATAAATGATCCTGCCCAAGTTTCTCCTGGGTTTTTGCGCAATTTTGCTACGGTACTAGAAGTGTTAATTCCTGAAGAATAAGGGTTGGTTACTTTGGTTGTGATAGCATTTCCGAAATTTGAAAAAGAATAATAGGCTGTACTCGATTCAAAATTTAACGGCAAAACTGGTTTTTCTACCTCTTGGCTGAATGTAATGTTGTCTATGTAACAAATATTATCGCTTGATCTAGATGATTGAAAGTCAGGAAAAATAACGATTTGATCATTGGTTTGGCCAATTCTACTCGAGAAATCAAAAATCAATTCCTCCCATTGATCTACTAACGTATTTGCTTTTTTGATTTCGCCCAAAGATCCATTTGTAGCATTCACAAATTTAATTCCAACATCACTAATCACCGATTTGTATACCATAATTTTCACGGTACAATTACTTGACGTGACTACATAGCTTCCAAAAGCGGGCGCGCCAGAAGGGTTTGACAATTGATGTATGCTTTCAACTCCAGCAAAAGGTGCCGAGTTGGTAAGCACTGTAATTTTACCAACGGTTGTAGAGGTGTTGATTCCACTTGTATCTGGATTGGGAACCATTTGAAGTGCCGTATTGGCTCCGTTTTCGAAAGTAATCCAAGTCCAGTTGGCACCATTACCTGGGGTTTCAAAATTAATGGGTGCATTTTGTGTATATCCAACTATTGATAGTAGTAAAAGATTCAGCAAGATAATTTTTTTCATGGTCTTATGTATTTAAGTTGAACCAAAGATAACTTCGAATGTAGCGTTTTTAATTTTTTTTGGTGATACAAAAACTATACAACCCTTTTTTTATCTAATTTTCTGTTTGTGGTAGTTACATGAACGGAGATGTACTCAATATTCGAAATTAATATTGGAATTGAAGTCGATTTTCTATAGATATTGAAATTGCCATTGACCACTTCATTATATTAATTATCTTTGTTCCTTTATAACCATTTTTATGATTCCTAAAGATATATCGGTACTTGATCCTAAGAAAAACATTCTAATTAAAGGAGCTCAAATTCACAACCTTAAGAATATTGATGTAGCCATTCCTAGAAACAAATTAGTTGTAATTACGGGGCTTTCGGGTTCAGGAAAATCGAGTTTGGCTTTTGATACGCTCTATGCAGAAGGTCAGCGCCGGTATGTAGAAAGCTTGTCTTCATATGCCCGACAGTTTTTAGGCCGTTTGGATAAACCAAAAGTCGATTATATTAAAGGGATTGCTCCAGCCATCGCTATCGAACAAAAAGTAAATACTACCAATGCGCGTTCGACGGTAGGCACATCCACTGAGATTTATGATTATTTGAAACTGCTTTACGCTCGTATTGGGCAAACCATTTCACCCAAATCGGGACAATTAGTCAAAAAAGATACCATTACCGATGTGGTCAATAAAGTTACATCTTTTGATTTAGATTCTAAATGGTTGCTCTTGGCACCCATTCATTTGGAAAAAGGTAGAAAATTAGAGGATAAATTAAATGTACTGCTTCAGCAAGGTTTTGCAAGGGTTTTGGTAGATCATGAAATGGTTCGTTTGGATGCCTTGTCTGAAATCAAAACCAAATTATCAGTAAAGAACACCCTGCTTATCGTTGATCGTATCGTTGTTAAAAACGAAGAAGAGTTTTACAACCGACTTTCGGATGCGGTTCAAACTGCTTTTTTTGAAGGGAAAGGGACTTGTTTTTTACAAGAAGTTGCCTCCGAAAAGCGCATTTCGTTCAGTTCTAATTTTGAATTAGACGGGATGACTTTTTTGGAACCCAATGTGCATTTGTTTAGTTTTAATAACCCATACGGAGCTTGTCCGGCTTGTGAGGGCTACGGAAATATTATTGGAATCGACGAAGATCTTGTCATTCCCAATTCGGCTTTATCTGTTTTTGAAAATGCTATTTACCCTTGGAGAGGTGAAAGCATGGGTTGGTACCGCGACGAATTGGTAAACAACGCTTACAAATTTGATTTCCCAATTCATAAACCTTATTTTCAGTTGTCAGACCAACAAAAAGAATTGGTTTGGAATGGAAATACTTATTTTCAAGGATTGAATGAGTTTTTCAAAGAATTGGAAGAGAAAAATTATAAAATCCAAAACCGGGTGATGCTTTCTCGTTACAGAGGAAAAACCAAATGTAATGTTTGTAAAGGAAAAAGGTTACGCGAAGAAGCAAATTATGTGCAGGTTGGTGGCAAAACCATTTCTGATCTTGTCGATTTGCCTATCAAACGGTTGATTCCGTTTTTTGATCAATTGGCGCTTTCGGAATACGATACAACCATTGCCAAAAGATTGTTGGTTGAGATAAAAAACCGATTGGAATTTTTATCCAATGTAGGTTTGAATTATTTAACACTCAACCGAAATTCTGCTACCTTGTCTGGAGGAGAATCCCAACGAATCAATTTGGCAACCTCATTAGGAAGTAGTCTTGTTGGATCAATGTATATTTTGGATGAACCAAGTATTGGATTGCACCCAAAAGACACCGAGTTGTTGATTGATGTACTCAAAAATTTACGCGATCTTGGTAATACGGTCATCGTAGTTGAACACGATGAAGACATCATGAAAGAGGCAGACATGATCATTGATATTGGTCCGGAAGCGGGTTCTCATGGAGGAAATCTAGTTGCACAAGGTACTTTTGAAGAAATCCTAAAAGCGCATTCACTTACAGCTGAATATCTAAATGGTACACAACAAATTAAAGTACCCACTTCCAGAAGAAAAGGGTCGGCTTATGTTGATGTTATAGGTGCTAGAGAAAATAATTTACAAAACATTGATGTTCGTTTTCCATTGGAATGCCTCACAGTGGTTACAGGTGTTTCAGGAAGTGGAAAGAGTACCTTAGTGAAGAAAATTTTGGTGCCTGCTATTCAAAAAAAGTTGGAAGGGGTAAGTGAAAAAGCGGGTCAATTTTCAGATTTACAAGGGCATTATCATAAAATCCGCCACATCGAATACGTAGATCAAAACCCGATAGGTAGAAGTTCTAGATCCAATCCTGTAACGTATATCAAAGCATACGACGACATTCGTGATTTGTTTTCTAAAGAAAAATTATCCAAAATTAGAGGGTATCAACCCAAACATTTCTCCTTTAACGTTGATGGAGGTCGATGCGAAACATGTAAAGGTGATGGAACCATTCATGTAGAAATGGTTTTCATGGCCGATGTAGAGTTACCTTGTGAAACCTGCAACGGAAAGCGCTTCAAAAAAGAAATATTAGAGGTGCAATTTGAAGGAAAAAACATTGACAACATTCTAACGATGACGGTTGATGAATCCATTGAATTTTTCACGCTTCATAAACAAAATAAAATCATACAAAAATTACAACCATTGCAAGATGTTGGTTTAGGATATGTTCAACTTGGCCAGTCTTCTTCAACGTTATCTGGTGGTGAAGCCCAACGTATTAAATTGGCTTCTTTCTTGGTAAAGGGAAATACAAAAGATAAAGCACTCTTTATTTTTGACGAACCAACCACAGGTTTGCATTTTCATGACATCAAAAAATTGTTGGCTTCCTTTGATGCTTTGATCGATAAAGGACATTCTATCGTTGTGGTGGAGCACAATTTGGATTTGATTATATGTGCAGATTGGATCATCGATTTGGGTCCGGAAGGCGGTGAAAACGGAGGTCAATTACTTGCTGTAGGTACGCCAGAAGACGTCGCTAAAAACAACAAATCAATCACTGCTCACTATTTAAAAGACAAATTGAGAAATAAATAGCACGGAATTAGTTTAATTTTTCAGTGGTTTCGTCGTCTGAAGCGCGTTTCAGCAATGCATCAGGTAATGATTTTTTTGCTTTAGCTCCCATCTTTTTTAGATTTTCAACCCGATTGATTAAGTTCCCAGATCCTTCTGATAATTTATTCATGGCACCACTATATTCGATTTTGGCTTCGTCCATACGTTTTCCAACTTTGATCAAATCAGTTACAAGTCCTTCAAATTTGTCATATAAAGCTCCGGCTTGACGCGCAATTTCAATAGCATTTTCTTGTTGCTTTTGGTTGGTCCACATGCTGTCAATCGTACGCAACGTTGCTAATAAAGTAGAAGGTGTAACAATGATGATGTTTTTTTCAAACGCTTTGTTGTAGAGCGTATTATCTTCGTTGAGTGCTGTAGCAAATGCCGATTCTATAGGTACAAAAAGCAATACAAAATCGGGACTTTCAATGTGGTATAGATCATGGTAGTTTTTACTTCCTAATTGTTCTACATGGCGTTTCAAAGCATTGACATGCTCTTTCAAATGGTGTGATTTCTCGTTTTCATCCTCCGAATTAACATAGCGCTCGTAAGCCGTTAAGGTAACTTTAGAATCCACAATCATTTTTTTGCCATCAGGTAAATTAATGACTACATCGGGAAACACTTTATTGCCTTCTTCATCTTCGTGTCCTTGTTGCACAAAATATTCCCGGTCTTTCTCTAAACCAGATTTTTCTAAAACTCGTTCCAAAATCAATTCGCCCCAATTTCCTTGCATCTTACTGTCACCTTTTAATGCTTTGGTAAGGTTGATGGTTTCTTTGCTCATTTGCTCATTCATTTCTTTCAAACCCAATATTTGCTGGCGAAGAGCTGCATGATAATCAATACTTTCTTTGTGCGTGTCTTCTACCTTTTTTTCAAACAGCTGAATTTTGTCTTGTAAAGGAGCTAAAATCGTTTTGATGTTTTCTTTATTTTGTTCGGTGAATTTGGTTGTTTTTTCGTCCAATATTTTGTTGGCCAAATTCTCAAATTCTTTGGTGAATTTTTCCTGAAGTTTTTCTACTTCCTGTTTTTGTTCTTTATTTCGCTCCCATAAGTTTTCAAAATCGGCTTCTTTTTTTGATAACTGAATGGTTAATGCTTCTTTTTCAAAAGTTAATTTTTCAAGACCAGCTCCCAATTGCTTTACTTGCGATAGAAGACCGTTTATTTTTTCTTCCAAGGCTGCTCGTTCTGAGCTAGATTGATTAGAAAAAAGTAATTTTCCAAGATAAATACC
>ERZ650308.943-NODE-943-length-15534-cov-7.897216_pt1 | contig 15534 bp, 15 predicted proteins | sample MGYA00376244_ERZ650308 | MGnify/ENA primary metagenome ERZ650308 (study PRJEB26733, sample SAMN07839295) | wastewater metagenome | biome: small river; feature: stream; material: water | place: USA: North Carolina | collected 2016-04-26 ...
AGTAACGAGCGGCCATGTCGGCAACCACGTTGTAGTCACCCTCATCGAAGGCCTCTGAAAGCATTGGGTCGCTGTCTGATGCAAGCACGTCTAGTCGGGTCACGTCTCGTGAAACCATGGTCGAGAAATCGGTGAATCCATCGATCGCTGCTGCGCGGTTTACGACATCGCGAACGGTGAAGCGGGTCGACTTGCTGACTCGCTCGGCTAGGGTTCCGCGGTCTGGGTTTGCGTCGATGGCGATGATTCGGTCTTCACGAGACAGAGCCAAAGCCATTCCCAACAGGGTGCTAACGGTGGTCTTACCCACGCCACCCTTTCGGGTAAGCACAGGAAGGAACTTAGCGCCACCCTCTAGAGCTGCGCCGATGCGCGCATCGATTGCCTTTTGCTCACGAACCTTGAGCGAATCACCCAGGTTGATGGTCTTTAGTGACAAGAAGTATAGGAAACGACGGAAACCAGATTCTGGTGCTGGACGGTTTCGAGCTGAAACGTCGATTAGTCGGTCTGCGGTAAGCATCGCTGCCGGTTCAGGCTGGTCGAAGCTCTCGCCACGAAGGCTGTCACGACGTGAGTAGTTACTGCGACGAACTGGTTCTAGGGAGGTTTCTGGCTGCGGCTGGAAACGCGGCTCTTCAGAAATGATTTCGATTGAAGAAGTGCTTGGCGTGACGTCTACTGCACCCGCATCTACAGCGATTTCGGCCAACGAGTGGCTCTTCTCGACGGTGATGTCGGTTGCCGGACGCGGTGCCAAAAAGTCAGTTGACTCATCTTCTGGTTTCTTACCCCAAATAGCCAAACCGATCTCCTTTTTCTCAATGCTTTGTTTGCGTTAGCGGTTTACCGCTCAAACGTTTACATGCCGCTCAAGTCTATCTGAACGGCATGTAAACGGTTTAGTTCTTATTCTGCGACGACAACCACAATCAGGTCACCGGCGTCAACCGCCTGGGTCTTTGAGACGGCTAGACGACGCACCACACCGGCGATGTTCGAGGTGATGGTAGCCTCCATCTTCATCGCTTCGATGGTGGCGATTGGCTGACCAATCTCGACATGAGCGCCCTCTACCGTCTGCAAGGTAACTACACCCGAGAACGGAGCGGCTACGTGACCGAGGTTTGAAGCATCAGCCTTCTCGGCCTGAACGGTGTCAACTGCAATCTTGCGATCGCGCACGTTGATTGGACGCAGCTGACCGTTCAGGGTAGCCATGACGGTACGGAAGCCCTTGGCATCCGGTGTACCGATTGCCTCAAGACCAACGTAAAGTCGAACACCCTTGGCGATTTCGACAACATGCTCGCGACCCTGCTCTAGACCGTAGAGGTAATCTACGGTGTCGATCTGGTCTAGGTTTCCGTAGGTCTCCTGAGACTTCAAGAAGTCGGCGGTAGGGCCAGGGAAAAGTAGGCGGTTCAGAGTCGAGCGGCGAACCTTCGAATCTGCACCCAACAAAGACGCTAGATCTTCTGCCGAGACCGGGGTTACACCGAACTTAGGGCTCTTACCCTGCAGCACCTTGGTGCGGAAAGGCTCTGGCCACCCGCCAGGCAAGTCGCCAAGCTCGCCGGCCATGAAGCCAACAACTGAGTCAGGAACATCGTAGTTCTGCGGGTTCTGAGCGAAGTCTGCAGGGTCTGCATTCACGGCCACCAGGTGCAAGGCTAGGTCGCCAACCACCTTGGATGACGGAGTCACCTTGGTTGGACGGCCCAAAATCTCGTTGGCCGAGGCATACATGTTCTCGACCTTCTCAAACTGGTCACCCAAGCCAAGCGCAATCGCCTGCTGGCGCAGGTTGGAAAGCTGTCCACCCGGAATCTCGTGGTGGTAAACCCGACCGGTTGGGCCTGGCAAACCTGATTCGAATGGGTGGTAAACCTTGCGAACTGCCTCCCAATATGGCTCCAACTCGGCAACAGCAGACAATGGAATGCCGCTGTCGCGTTCTGTGTGAGCCAGTGCTGCGACAAGGGCGGATGCCGAAGGCTGGCTGGTGGTTCCGGCCATCGGTGCGCTAGCAACGTCTACTGCGTCTACCCCGGCGCCAATGGCGGCCATGAGAGTCGCTAGCTGACCACCTGCGGTGTCGTGGGTGTGCAGGTGAACCGGAAGGTCGAAGCGTTCACGCAGCGCCTTGACGAGCTTCTCAGCTGCAGCTGGGCGCAGAAGTCCGGCCATGTCCTTGATCGCGATGATGTGCGCGCCGGCGTCAACGATCTGCTGAGCCAGGTTTAGGTAGTAGTCGAGCGTGTATAGCTTCTCTTCTGGGTCAAGCAGGTCTGCGGTGTAGCAAAGTGCCACCTCCGCGACGGCGGTTCCAGTCTTGAGAACCGCATCGATTGCCGGCTTCATCTGGTCAACGTCGTTCAGCGCATCGAAGATACGGAAGATGTCAACACCGGTCGCGGCTGCCTCAGCTACGAACGCCTCGGTCACTTCGGTTGGGTACGGGGTGTAGCCAACGGTGTTGCGACCGCGAAGCAGCATCTGGATGCAAAGGTTTGGCATTGCCTGACGTAGCGAGGCCAAGCGCTCCCATGGGTCTTCGCCCAAGAAACGCAGGGCTACGTCATAGGTAGCGCCACCCCAGGCCTCAACCGAGAGCAACTGAGGGGTCAATCGCGAAACGTAGGGAGCAACCTGAATCAGGTCACGACCGCGAACACGAGTTGCCAGCAGTGACTGGTGTGCGTCGCGGAAGGTGGTGTCGGTGATCGCGACCTGGGTCTGGGCACGAAGCGCCTTAGCGAAGCCGGCTGGGCCGAGTTCGAGCAGGCGCTGACGTGAACCAGCAGGCGCCGCTGCGTGGATGTCGACCACCGGCAGCTTGGCAGCCGGGGTCAGCTGGTGACCGCGTGGGCCGTTTGGCTGGTTGACGGTGACATCGGCCAACCAAGCAAGAATCTTGGTTCCACGGTCTTGCGAGGGCTTAGCGGTGAATAGCTCTGGGTGCTCGTCAATGAACGAGGTGCTCAGGTCACCGGTGGCGAAAATCTCGTCGGCAAGAACGGCCTGCAAGAATGCGATGTTGGTAGAGACACCACGGATGCGGAACTCGGCCAAACCACGCTTAGCGCGGGTAACGGCGGTCTTGAAGTCACGCCCGGTGGCGATCAGCTTCACGAGCATCGAGTCGAAGTATGGGCTTACCTCGGCTCCGGTAGACACGGTTCCACCGTCGAGGCGGATACCTGCACCGCCCGGTGAGCGGTAGGTGGTGATCTTTCCGGTGTCAGGGCGGAAGTTGGCTGCTGGGTCTTCGGTGGTGATGCGGCACTGGATAGCGAAGCCGTGCATCTGGATCTTGTCTTGGGTCAGACCAAGGTCAGCGAGGCTCTCCCCCGCTGCGATGCGCATCTGGCTCTGCACGAGGTCGACATCCGAGATTTCTTCGGTGACGGTGTGCTCAACCTGGATGCGAGGGTTCATTTCAATGAAGACGTGCTTGCCGGCGTTAGGGCCAACGGTGTCGATCAAGAACTCAACGGTTCCGGCGTTCTGGTAACCGATCTGCGAAGCGAAAGCTACGGCGTCGCGGTAAAGGGTTTGACGAAGTTCGTCGGTGATCTTTGGTGCCGGGGCGATCTCGACGACCTTCTGGTTACGGCGCTGAATCGAACAGTCGCGTTCGAAAAGGTGAACCACATTGCCGTGGGTATCGGCCAAAATCTGAACCTCGATGTGGCGAGGGCGAAGCACGGCTTGCTCAAGGAAAACGCGTGGGTCACCAAAGGCGCTGTCTGCCTCGCGAGAAGCTTCGACCAACGCTGCGCGAAGGTCTTTGGCCTCGGCAACGCGACGCATGCCGCGACCGCCACCACCGGCTACAGCCTTGACGAAAATTGGGAAGCCGATCTTCTCAGCGTGGCCGATGAGCTCATCGACATCTGCAGACTGAGGTGACGATGCCAACACCGGAACTCCGGCGCGAATGGCCGACTCCTTAGCGGTGACCTTGTTGCCGGCCATCTCTAGAACATCCGAGCTCGGACCGATGAAGGTAATGCCATTGGCCTTGGCAGCCTCGGCAAGCTCTGGGTTCTCAGACAAGAAGCCGTAGCCCGGGTAGATTGCGTCTGCGCCACTCTCAAGGGCGACGCGAATGATTTCTGAAACATCAAGGTAAGCGCGAACCGGGTGACCGATCTCGCCAATCTGGTAAGCCTCGTCGGCCTTTAGGCGGTGAGTAGAGTTGCGGTCTTCATAAGGAAAAACGGCAACGGTCTTTGCACCAAGTTCGTATGCGGCACGAAAAGCACGAACTGCGATTTCGCCACGGTTAGCAACCAGAATCTTCTTGAACATTAGGTAATTCTATCGACTAAATCACCCTTGGGGCGCGCCGAAACATAGATGTAACGCGGGTGACGAAGTGTTGCGGGCTCAAGCGCCTGATCTGGAACTAGACCGCTTTGCGGTTTAGGCGACGAGCGGCAAGCTCATCCATGTCGTCAACGTGGCTTTCCTTCATGTTGACAAGGCTTGCTTCGACTTCACGAAGCACACGACCGATTGCGATACCGAAGACACCCTGGCCGCGACCGAGAAGGTCCATGACCTCGTCCTGGGTGGTGCACAGGTAAACGCGTGCACCGTCTGACATCAGGGTGATCGAAGCCAGGTCGTTGATGCCGGCAGCACGAAGCTGGTCGACAGCGATACGAATCTGCTGGAGTGACACTCCGGTGTCAAGTAGGCGCTTCACAAGCTTTAGAACAAGGATGTCGCGGAAGGCATATAGGCGCTGTGAGCCAGAACCGTGGGCGCCTCGCACGCTTGGCTGAACTAGACCGGTGCGGTCCCAGTAGTCAAGCTGGCGGTAGGTGATGCCACAGGCGGTTGCCGCAGAGGTTCCGCGGTAGCCAACATTTGGGTCATTCGATGGCAAGCCATCGGTGAACAACATGCCGCGAGAGTAGCTGGCTTCGTCGCCGTCACGTGGGGTATCCATGTCGGCTCCTTTCAGCTAAGTCCAACGTTCAAGTACAGGTTTAATTGTGGCCGTTGGGCAGCACTTATCTAGGTTAATTTTCCGTTACGGCGTGTCGCGCCAACTGACGCGGTTTTTAGGCGTCAATTTTGCCGATAACTGAGCGAATCAGTTCGGCGCGGATGGTGGCGAACTGATTCTCAATTTCGGCAGCGTAGTGGGCTGCTCGTGAGCGGTTCGCGGTGTCATTTTTGCTAAGTACTGGGGCAACAACGCCCTCGATGATTCCGATCTCGCGATCGGCTGAAGCTTTTAGTCCTCGTAGGTGACGAGGTGCAATTCCGAAGCGCTGAAGGTGCACGATCGCGCGGGCGATCTCGACATCCTTCGAATCGAATGGCTCGACACCGATAAGGTTCACATCCTGAGCCTCGGCGATCAAGGCATCCGTGATGGCGGTCTCTGAAATGAGTTCGATCTTGGTGAACGACTTGCTGCGAGCCTGGCGAAGGTGCTGTGGGTTTACCGAAGCGCCAGATGGCAAGCTTGGCTGCTTGCCTTCATCCAAGTCGGCCAGATAGGCACGGATGACCTTCAGCGGCAGGTACTGGTCGCGCTGAAGCTCGAGAACAATACGAATGCGCTCGATGTCTAGTTGAGTGAACTTGCGGTAGCCAGAAGCAGTGCGCTGAGGCGAAACTAGACCCTGCTCCTCAAGGAAGCGAAGCTTCGACGGGCTGAGATCCTGAAAGTCTTTGTTCAACTCGGCAAGAACGTGGCCGATGTTGAAAAGTTTGGTTTGACGCGCCTCGAAGAGGTTCGCTGCGGTTGCCGCTGCCATTACGCCCCCTGAGGGAGGTCGGCGCGTGAAGCGAAGAAAGTGAGTCGGAACTTACCGATTTGAACCTCAGCACCATCGGTTACCTGAACTTCATCGATGCGCTCACCGTCGAAGTAGGTTCCGTTTAGTGATGCAAGGTCACGAACGGTGAAGACAGCGCCATCGCGCAAGAACTCGGCGTGACGACGCGAAACGGTTACGTCATCCAAGAAGATGTCTGCGTTTGGGTGACGACCGACGGTGGTCACATCCTGGTCTAGAAGAAAGCGTGCGCCGGCGTTAGGGCCGCGCTTGACGATTAGAAGTGCATTGCCCGAAGGAAGCGCATCGATTGCCTGCTGCTCTTCGCGGCTGAGGTCTGAACCTAGCTCGGCTAGCAGGTCTTCACTGAATCGCAGGGTCGACTGAACCTCGTCTGGCGTTCCCCCGAGGCCTGACTCTGCAAAATCCATGATTCACCCACTCCTAAATAGAGTTCTAGCCTAGTGAATCCTGACGACTGTTTTTAACCACTTCTCGAACCTGGCGTAAATAAACGAAACCTGCCCACCAGTAGAGACCCACTCCCCAAAGGGCGAAGGCCCAAGCTACTGGCAATAACAGGGGTGCGGCGCCGATCCAGATTTTTGCCATCAACAGCAACGGGAACGAATAGAGCAGCGCGAAGGTCGCGGTTTTCCCCAGATAGTGCACCGGCAGTGGCCCGTAGCCGAAGTTCGCAAGGATGACGTAGGCCACAGCGAGCATTGCATCGCGGGCGAAAATCACGATGACGATCCACGTCGGAATCAAGCCAACATAAGCCAAACCAACCAGCGTCGAGAAAATGTAAAGTCGATCGGCAGCCGGATCGAGCAACTGGCCGAGACGAGTGATTTGGTTCCACTTTCGAGCGAAATAACCGTCAAGAAAGTCGGTGAGGCTAGCTAGCGCAAGGGTGCAGATTGCTAGCACGAACTTCTCGTTAATTAGCAGCAGCAAGAAAACCGGCACCAAGGCTAAGCGCAGCATGCTGAGCAGATTTGGCACAGTCAGAAACTGTTGCCTGATGCTCAGGTTCATTTGGCTAGCCATGGTGCCGATTTTACGTGACTATCCCCCAACAAGCGGGGATGCCGAAGGTCTATAGGTGACGCTCATCGACTCCGTTGTAGACCGACAGCGGGCGAATCAGCGCATTTGCTGCAGCCTGCTCCATGATGTGAGCGGTCCAGCCGGTAATTCTGGCGGCCACAAAGATCGGAGTGAAGGTCAAGGTGTCGAAGCCCATGAGGTGATAAGCCGGCCCCGACGGGTAATCGAGGTTTGGCAGGATGCCCTTGCGCTCGGTCATGGCAGCTTCAAGACCCTCGTAGAGCTCCAAAACGTCAGGTCGCTGATAGTAATCGATGAGCTTGACCATTGCCGCACGCATGGTTGGCACTCGCGAGTCACCGCTCTTGTATACGCGGTGACCGAAGCCCATGATCTTGCGCTTTTCGGCGAGCGCCTTTTCGAGCCACGCCTCGGCTCGGTTTGCTGCATCCGGACCGAAACCAATCTCGTTGAAGATGTGCAGTACGGCCTCGTTCGCACCGCCGTGCAATGGGCCCTTCAAAGCGCCAATTGCTCCGGTTACTGCCGAGTAGAGGTCAGAAAGCGTAGAGGTGATTACGCGAGCGGTGAAGGTCGATGCGTTGAATGAGTGCTCCGCGTAAAGGATTAGTGAGATCCGGAAGGCATCAACCACCTGAGCCTCAGGAATTTCACCGAAGGTCATCCAGAGGAAGTTCTCGGAATAGTCGAGGTCTTCTCTAGGCTCGATGAGCGCTTGACCGTGGCGTCGGCGCTGGTCATAGGCGACCACCGCTGGCAACTTAGCGAAGAGGCGAATCGACTTCGCCAGGTTGGCAGCTGGGCTGGCATCGTCGGCCGATGGGTCCATCGCTCCGATAACGCTGGTCGCGGTGCGGCAGACATCCATCGGGTGTGCGGTTAGCGGCAACTCGTCGATCACGCGCTTTACGGCTGGGTCGAGTGCGCGCATAGAGCGCTCCTGCTTCTCAAAGCCGGCTAGTTCGGCAGGGGTTGGCAGTTCACCGTTCCAAAGCAACCAGGCCACTTCTTCGAAGCTCTTCTTGGCGGCTAGTTCTTGAACTGGGTAGCCGCGATAAAGCAACGAGTTGCTCTCTGGGTTTACCTTTGAGATTGCCGTGTAGTCAACCGGTACACCGGCTAGACCCTTGTAGATCTCTTGCTTGTTCTCGCTCATTTCGCTCCTTTGCGATTTTGCTTAGTTGAAAGTGCAGCCGTTAGTGGTCGACGTGGTTGTCTAGGTTGAAGTTGAAGATGCCTGAGTCGAACTGGTTGTAGGCCTCATAGTCGAGCAGCTCATATAGTTCGGCGCGGGTTTGCATTTCACCAACCACGTTTTGCAGCGAACCATCGCGCTTTAGCGCATCCAGCCCACGCATTGCCGAACCCATGGCTAGACGCAATAGCGATACTGGGTAAATCACGATGTTGATGCCGATGTCACTCAGCTGCTGCTTGGTGAACAACTCGCTCTTGCCGAATTCGGTCATGTTGGCCAAGATCGGCACATCGATTGCGGCACGCATCGCCTCAAACTCGCTGAGGTCCTTCATGGCCTCAGGGAAGATTGCGTCAGCACCGGCGTCAACCAAACGCTTAGCGCGGTCTATCGCAGCCGGTAGCGATTCAACGCCACGGATGTCGGTGCGGGCCATGATCAACAGGTTCGAGTCGCGACGAGCGTCGACGGCCGAAGCGATTCGCTTGACCGCGGTGCCTTGGTCAACCACCGCCTTGCCGTCTAGGTGGCCACAACGCTTAGGGTTTACCTGGTCTTCGATGTGAATACCGGCAACTCCGGCATCCTCGAGGGTTTGCACGGTTCGGGCCAGGTTAAGTGGCTCGCCAAAACCGGTGTCGGCATCAACCAGGGCCGGCAGGTCAGTCATCCTAGCGATTTGCTGTGATCGCCCTGCCACCTCGGTGAGCGTGGTTAAGCCGATGTCTGGTAGGCCCAGGTCGGCGGCCAGCACCGCACCAGAGATGTAGATGCCATCGAAACCCTTGGCCTGGATGAGCTTGGCTGAGAGCGGATTGAAGACACCCGGAAACTGCAGCAACTCACCCGAAGACAAGCGTTCGCGAAAGATGCGACGCTTGTCGGCCGGGGTGGTCTTGGCGTAAAGCATTAGAAGAGACCCGATGGGTTCTTTACCGAGGCCATGACGCCAGGCTTGGCAACGATGGTCAAACCGCCGATCTCGGCTGCGGTTAGCTCCGGTAGGCGCTGTACGAGGTCAAGGAATCTAGTGATTTCGGCCTCATCGAGCACCTCGGCGGCAAGCGCACGGAACTTCTGAATGTACTGTTCGCGAGCAAATGGCCTTGCGCCAAGCGGGTGAGCATCAGCTACGGCAATCTCATCGATGATCTTGCTGCCATCCTTGAGAGTTACCTCGACACGACCACCGAATGCCTTCTCGGCAGGGTCGTTCGAGTGGTAACGACGGGTCCACTCTTTGTCTTCGAGAGTGGTGGTCTTGTGCCACAACTCAACGGTGTCCGGGCGGGCAGCGCGCTCTGGAGAATAGCTGTCCACGTGGTGCCAGCTGCCATCCTGAAGAGCGACCGTGAAAATGTATGGAATCGAGTGGTCGAGGGTTTCACGACTCGCGGTTGGGTCGTACTTCTGTGGGTCATTCGCTCCCGAACCAATCACATAGTGAGTGTGGTGCGAGGTGTGAATGACAACCGACTCAACGTTGGCAGGATCGGTGATCTCAGGGTGTTCGCGGTTCAACTTGCGACCAAGGTCGATCCAAGCCTGTGCCTGATACTCTGCCGAGTGCTCCTTGGTATAGGTGTCTAGGATGCCGCGCTTGGCCTCCCCCGCCTCTGGCAATGGAACCTGGTAGTTCGCGGTCGGGCCGTCGAGCATCCAAGCGATCACGCCATCCTCGCCCTCGTAGATCGGGGTCGGGCTGGTCTCGCCGCGCATTGCACGGTCAACAGCTTCAACCGCCATCTTTCCGGCGAAGGCTGGGGCGTGCGCCTTCCAGCTTGAGATCTCACCCTTGCGCGACTGACGAGTAGCGGTGGTGGTGTGCAGAGCCTGGCCGATTGCCTGATAAATGGTTTCGGTCGAAAGACCCAGCATGGTTCCGATGCCGGCGGCAGCCGATGGGCCGAGGTGAGCAACGTGGTCAATCTTGTGCTTGTGCAAGCAGATTGACTTAACCAGATCGACCTGAATCTCATAACCGGTAGCGATGCCACGGATGAGCGAGCGGCCGTCCACGCCTACGTGTTGTGCCACGGCAAGGATTGCCGGGATGTTGTCGCCAGGGTGTGAATATTCTGCAGCCAAGAAGGTGTCGTGGTAGTCAAGTTCGCGCACCGCGACACCGTTTGCCCAAGCGGCCCACTCAGGTGAAACGCGAAGCTCGGCGGCTTCGCCGAAAACGTTGGCACCATTGCCATTGTTTGACTTCGGGTGAGCTAGGGCTTGTGAACGGGCAGAAACCACAGGCTTGCGGGTTAGCGAAGCGGCCGCCACGGACGCGTTGTCGATGATGCGGTTGATTACCATCTCGGTAACCTCAGGGAGGATTTCGACCGGGTCGGTAGCGACCTTGGCGATCTTCCAGGCCAACTGGTCTTCGCGGGCTAGTGGCTCTTCGCTCTTATAAACGCGAACTTCGTGCAGCTTCATTGCGGCTCTTCTTTCTTTCTTGGTTAATTCAGGCGACTCGGTCGACAGCGCGGGTGCGAATCGTCTCGAGACTGTTTCTGAGGCTTTGTTGCAGGTGAACGTGGGTCGCACTGGCGGCCAAGTCTGGGTCACGGTTGACGATTGCCTCGACGATAACGAGGGTCTCGACCGCTGCGGCACGAAGTCGATCGATGTTCTGACGAGAAAGTCGACGAATACGTGCGAGGTGCAGGTGCAAGGCCTTCAAAGCATTGACTAGGTAGGCGCTAGAAATGGCGTCTTCGATCGCACGGTCGAGGCGCTCGTTTAGCTGGTAGTAGGCCTTGATTCCTTCTTCACCACTGCTGATTAGGCGGTCTGAATCGCGGAATTCGGCGGCGAGTTGAGCAAACAGCTGAGGGTTGCCACGCTGGGCGGCGAGCCTGGCAGCCTGCTGCTCAAGCGGCTGACGAAGTTCGTATAGCTCGACTATGTCGTCAATCGAAACCGCGGTGACGATCAATCCTCGGCCGGCAAGCGGCTCGACCAAGCCATCCTTGCGCAAGTGCCCCAGGGCCTCGCGCAGCGGCGTGCGGCTTACGCCCAGACGGGCGGCTTGCTCTACCTCGGCTAGTACGGTGCCAGGCGGCAGCGCACCTTCGACAATCTCGTCGAGTAGCGTCTGGTAGGCCTTATCGCTGGCTCTCATGGCACCTCCTTTTCGAAGTATTTCACGGCTATTGTATGCAGAGTATCGAAATAATTATCAAATTTCGGTAACAAATCGATAATTTCACCATTCTTTGTATACATTATTGGTTAGTACTCAATGAGGAGATCACGAATGTCAGGTAGTTATCGCGAGGCATACGCCGCTAGCGCTCAAGACCCAAACGCGTTTTGGCTCGAAGCCGCAGATGCGATTGATTGGATCACCAAGCCGACCAAGGCCCTAGACGATCGAACCGCACCGGTCTATCGCTGGTTTCCAGACGCCGAACTAAACACCTGCTACAACGCCATTGACCGCCATGTCTTGGCCGGTCGCGGTGACCAGACCGCCATCATCTATGACTCGGCGATGACTGGCACCAAAAAGTTCTATACCTATAACGAGCTACTCGAGAAGGTTTCGGCATTTGCCGGAGCACTGGCCAAGCAGGGTATCTCCAAGGGCGACCGAGTCTTGATTTACATGCCAATGATTCCAGAAGCGATTTACGCGATGCTGGCTTGCGCGCGACTCGGTGCAATCCATTCGGTGGTCTTTGGTGGCTTCGCAGCCAACGAGCTTGCCGTCCGCATCGACGACGCCACCCCAAAGGTAATCGTTACCTCATCCGGCGGCTTCGAACCTGGTCGCCACGTCGAATACCTCCCAATCATCGAGAAGGCGCTAGAAATTTCAAAGGGTTCGGTCGAGACCGTTATCGTTCACGAGCGCGCCGCGGTTCCTGGCTCGGTAAAGGATTTCGATGAGAAGACTTCGGTGCATTGGCTCAGCTGGAAGGAAGCGGTTGCTGCCGCAACTCCTCACGCTCCGGTGGCAGTTGCCGCTCAGGACCCGCTCTACATTCTTTACACCTCTGGAACCACTGGCAACCCGAAGGGAATCGTTCGCGATAACGGCGGTCACGCCGTAGCCATGGCCTGGTCGATGAAGAACGTTTACAACATCGATCCGGGCGATGTGATGTGGGCAGCCTCGGATGTCGGCTGGGTGGTTGGCCACTCCTACATCGTCTACGCACCGCTAATCGCTGGTGCAACGACCGTACTTTACGAGGGCAAACCAATCGGCACACCAGATGCCGGCGCTTTCTGGCGCGTGGCCGGCGAGCACAACGTGAAGGTGCTCTTCACTGCCCCGACCGCCATCCGTGCGATTCGCCGTATGGACCCAGATCTCGAAGAGCTCAAGAAATACGACATCTCGGGCATGGAGACCCTATTCCTAGCCGGCGAACGCCTGGACACCGAGACTTACCACTGGGCCAACGACGGGCTACACTGCCCGGTAGTCGACAACTGGTGGCAGACCGAAACCGGTTGGCCAATCGCGGCGAACCCTCGCGGCCTCGAGAGCCTTCCGGTCAAGCCGGGCTCCCCTAGCGTTCCCGTGCCTGGTTACAACGTTTCGGTTGTCGATTCGAAGGGCAACCCGGTCAAGAACGGCAAGGACGGCAACATCGTGATCAGCCTGCCAATGCCACCGGGAACCCTTGCCGGCCTATGGGGTCGCCCTGATGGCTACGAAAAGGCTTACTTGAACGTGTTCGATGGCTTCTATGCCACCGGAGACTCTGGGCGAATCGATGACGACGGCTACGTCTACGTCATGGGCCGCACCGACGACGTGATTAACGTTGCTGGTCACCGCCTCTCCACCGGTCAGCTCGAAGAAGCCATCGCGGGGCACGAAGCGGTTGCCGAGTGTGCCGTAACCGGCGTCAAGGATGAACTCAAAGGCCAACGCGCAGTTGGTTTCATCACCTTCAAGCACGGCCACGAAATAGACGAAGAAACCCTTCGCAAGGAAGTGATCAACATCGTTCGCGAGGTGGTCGGCCCGGTTGCCGCATTCAAGGATGTGGTCATCCTGCAGCGCCTGCCTAAGACTCGCTCTGGCAAGGTGCTACGCAAGACCATGCGTCAGATTGTTGACGGTGACAGCTACACCGTTCCACCGACCATCGAAGACCCAACGGTTCTCGACGACTTGAAGGTTGCTCTAGCTGAGCAGTACCACCCTTCAAAATAGCCGCTGGGCCTTGCGCCCAGCCATAGAAAAACCCCGCTGCCAATGAAGTCAGCGGGGTTTTCCCTTTTGGTCTTTTAGGTGCGCTTGCGCTTTTCACGAACGCGCATGCCGACCTCGATCGGGGTTCCCTCGAAACCATAGGTCTCGCGAAGGCGGCGCTGGATGAAGCGGCGGTAACCAGGGTCCAAGAACCCGGTGGTGAAGAGCACGAACTTCGGCGGACGGCTGCCGGCCTGGGTTGCAAATAGGATGCGAGGCTGCTTGCCACCGCGAACCGGGTGCGGGGTCTCCATGGTGAGTTCCTGGATGAAAGCGTTGAGCTTTCCGGTAGGAATTCGCTGATCCCATGAGTCAAGCGCAACTTCAAGAGCCGGAACCAACTTCTCAAGGTGGCGTCCGGTCTTAGCCGAGATGTTCACGCGAGGCGCCCAGTCAACGTGCGCGAGGTCCTGCTCGATTTCACGTTCGAGGTAACGACGTCGCTCATCCTCGAGTTCGTCCCACTTGTTGAAAGCGAGGACGAGCGCGCGACCGGATTCGAGAACAAGGTCGATGATGCGCACATCCTGCGGGTGTTCGGCGAAAAGCAGCGGGCGCCCGAAGAGCGCCGCGACAAGGAGGCGACGGCGGCTGTCCGGTGGCAGCGCTTGATGCGCCTGTTCGGCGCGAAAATGCGGCAGCACGGCTGGCTGGCGCGTGACCTGGGGGGATTTCATGGTGGGTGAACAATTCCCGCGTCGTGCCTCCGGACGCCCTGTGCGCCCGGCTCCGCGGCGCGTCTGGCCTGTGCTTTCGGTCATTGGCTTTTTGGCGTGGATCGTTCTGGTCCTTTTTTCGGCGGTATCCCCATGAATGCTTATCAGCGGCACTGCCTGATGGCGTCGGCGTCCTTGTATATCTTGGCGATCTTTGCGCTGATGACTGGCGCCACCGGAGTCGCCGGCTTGTGTGTTGTTGGCATCGTCCTGGTGACGGTGTTGGCCGCCGACGATGTTGAGATTTCGGCCGCCGTGGCCGCGGAGGTTTCGTCATGCCCTTGCGATGCTGCGTCTGCGGCGCCCCCTTCTTCGCCGCGGCCCCAGGTTCCGATCCGGCCTTTGTTCGATCATTCCCCGAAGGATTGAAGAAGGCGACGCATTTCGGCCCACGCCCGATCGCGTGGTGCAAAGATCACTGGCCCTGGTTGAAGAAGACCTCAACTCCGGAGAACACCGATGACGTACCCGTCGATCAAAAATGAACCGCACTATGGTGTCGCTCGCGTCGTCAAGTGGATGGCGGCATTTTCTACTATTGCCCTGATTGTCATCGACACCGTTTTCGGTGGCTGGTTTTTCGGCGTTGCGACATTTTCCAGCGCCGGCACGGCCGCGGTATGGGGATGGTTGGCGGCCGAGTGGCGTGACCGCCCCGGTGTCGAAGACGATGACCGGGGGTACTGATCAATGAGCCGCGGTGCGCGCCCGGCGCATTCCGAGACTCCTTGGACCGCCGAAGAGCTGGACCTTCTGCGGCAGCTTTGGATCGAGGGAAAGCTGTCGACTGAGCAGATCGGCGCTCGGCTCGGTCGCACGAAATCCATGGTGACCGGCAAGGTGCATCGGCTGAACCTGCCGAGCCGGCCGTCACCTATTAAGCGGGGAGTGCTGCCCAAGCGACCGCCGTCCCCGCGGCGGACGGGGAAGTGGTCCATGGCGACCGCCGGTGTTGCGCCCAACCAGCCGCCGGTTGTCGCGCCGGCGCCCTTGGCAGCACCGAAGACTTGCGCGTGGCCGATCGGGGAGCCCGGCACCAAGAGCTTCCGCTTCTGCGACGCCCCGGCCCGCACGGGATGTCCCTATTGCCAGGAACATGCCGCAGTCGCGTACATCCGGGTTCGTGATCCCCAGGCCGCTACCAAGGAGTTAACCCAATGACCGAATCCGACCCCAAGGCCAAGGCGCGGGAGGCGGCGCACAGCGCAGCGCGGAAAGAAGCCGAAGCTGGTTCTCTTGGGACGCGCATCACAGACGCCGCCCTCGACGCCTACGAAGCCGCGCTCTCTGCGCCCGCTGGTGCGACGAGACTGGTGCGGATTGCGGTAGCATACAATAGCGCAGACGACGAGTGGGGATGCTGTGTTGTCGAAGCGGCTAATACCGATCAGCAGATTTTCGATGAACTCGACTTCGACGGCTGCACTCGTCACCCGACTATCGTCGAGGCGCGCATCCCCGTCCGCGATGTGCCCGTCGTGGCGGGCGATGTGAAGGAGGCGGGGTGATGGCGATTACGCGAGAAGAGGC